>ERZ650302.393-NODE-393-length-23848-cov-16.948094_pt1 | contig 23848 bp, 27 predicted proteins | sample MGYA00376238_ERZ650302 | MGnify/ENA primary metagenome ERZ650302 (study PRJEB26733, sample SAMN07839298) | wastewater metagenome | biome: urban; feature: wastewater treatment plant; material: waste water | place: USA: North Carolina | collected 2016-04-28 ... | reverse complement strand
TACGTTGACATCGTAGAGGTCTCCAGTTCGAGTCTGGATATACCTACCAATATATATCAAGGACTTATAAGCAAATCAGACGCTTATAGGTCCTTTTTTTTGGTGCGTTGGGTGCATTCGAAGTTGGAAAACTTGGCAAAACTGGCAGAAAATGGCAATATTTACGTCAAATTTGCGACAAGATGAAAATACCAAAACCAAGAAAAAGAGGCGAGACTTACACAATAACCGTCTCATATCAGAATCAAAGATATTATTGCACACGTGATACCGCAGCAGAGTGTGAGCAGTGGGCAGCCCTTAAATTGGTTGAATTAAAAACTCAAACCCAAATTGAATCGGGTGAGCTTAAGCCTAAATATCTATTCCGTGATTTAAACAATAAATACTTTGAAGATGTTGGCCAATGGAATTAATCAAAATCTTCCTTGGCATGGATTAAGGGCCAGTATAAAAACTTTGAGATGAAATTTGGTGCTTTAGCACAGAAGTCTATTTATGACATCACACCAAAGGATCTAACAGGCTGGCGTAACAATCGACTTACTCAAGTTGGTGAAAATATTGTTTTGAAAGAAATATCGCATTACAGTGCTATGTTTACCTTTGCTCAAAAGGAATAGTTTCTTCTGGAAGAAAATCCATGGATGCAAATGACAAAACCCAAAAAGCCTAAAGCACGTACACGTCGAATACATCCATCTGAAGTAGATCTGATGTTGAAAGTTTTGAATTATGAAATGGGTACAGTTCCAACACTTCCACAGCACTATGTTGCGTGGGGTTTTCTATTTGCGTTGGAAACAGCTATGCGTCGTGGTGAAATCTTAGGTATCGAAAAGAAAGATATTTATGACGAATATTAAGACCTCCTTCAGGAGGTTGTTTTTTATAATTGTGAATAATGAAAAATACCACCTAAATTTTGTAAGTCTAGTAACTCAAATTCAGCTGAGATTGTTACAATGGCCGACTCTAAATTAGTAACAGTAAATAGTGATGCTGAGTGCATACGGAAAGAATATGCTCGCCCTCATTCACTAAGTCATTTTGTTAATTCAAAAATTATTTACTTGATAGATTTATTATTTTGTTGAAGGGTAGCTTTGTGAAAAGAATATTAATAGGAATGTTTTTATGTTTCAGTGCTTTGGCTAATGCTGAATCATTAAAATGTGGTAGTAATTACTCTTTATTTGAAGAAATTGTTCAGATGAAATCTGATGCAAACCTGATTAGTAATGAAAGTGAAATCCTTAATTTTCTAGAACAATATGATTACTCTTCTTTGTTTAATGAGAAACACCCGAATAAAAAATTCTGGGGATTTAAAAATTATGATGCAGATAGACAATATTGGTCTGAAGATGAATGGATTGATAGTAAGGTTTATAATAAAAGGATAGGAAAGCTAGCGAAATATAACGCTAAAAACGAATTAAATCCCTATTTTTATCAATTGTTAGATTACAAATATAATGCTGTTACTCCAGTTGGAGAGGTGTGCATTATTCCTGTTCAGGCGTATGCAAGAATAGAGTCAGAAGGAGAAGAATTGGGGATTGAAGCAATGTTGGTAGATTATTTCTTTGTTCGAGATAATCTGAGTGATCAATGGCGCGTTTTAGATTATGGTTTCCAGTTTTTAGATCAAGATTTGAAAGAGTTCTTTCCAGGTTTACCAGTGAATATTAAGAATGGATTGAATACTGGGGTTATTGCTGCTGAGGATTTAATAAACGTCTCCATAGATGATCAATAATAAAAATTTCAATATATGAACCTCCTTCGGGAGGTTTTTTTACAATAGTGAATAATGAAAAAAACCATTTAAAAAATGATGATAAAACCAAGAAAAAGCGCATTTTTGGTTAGAAAAGGCTTTGTTGCACAAAGCTGTTCGTAAGGTCTAATTCAGCAATATAATTTCCGAATGAAGAAGCCTGCACCTAATATCTACCGTACAATCAACTGGTCCAAATACAATCAAGCCTTAATTAATCGAGGAAACATTTCGATTTGGTTTGATCCCAAGACTCAATGGTACGCTCAACCCAAAGGTAAACATGGTCGAAATCAAACTTATTCAGATACAGCCATCCAATGCTGTTTAATGATTAAATCCTTATTTCGACTCTCTTTACGTATGGTCACTGGCTTTGTGAAAAGCCTCATTAAGCTTTGTGGTTTAGATTGGACAGCGCCAGATTATTCCACCATTTGCAGAAGACAAAAGCATATTGATCTTGTAATTGGCTATCAAAAAAGTAGTGATGGACTACCTTGCGCAATATATTGCTCATTGTCGACTCTACTGGTTTAAAGTTTTTAGGTGAAGGTGAATGGAAACGCAAGAAACATCAGCCTGAATATCGTCGCCAATGGCGAAAACTTCATATTGGTATAGATGCTGAAACCCTACAAATACGATCAGTTCAACTCACGACCAACAATGTGAGTGATTCGCAAGTCCTTGGTGATTTACTAAATCAAATCCCATTGGATGAACAGATTGATTCAGTCTATACAGATGGGGCTTATGACACAAAACAATGCCGTCAGGTCATTGCAGATCGGCAAGCGCATGCAGTGATTCCACCTAGGAAAAATGCGAGACCTTGGAAAGATACAAAAGTTCATTCGCGAGAGCGAAATGAATTACTTCGAACAGTTAAGCATTTAGGAAGAATAATATGGAAAAAATGGTCAGGTTACCATCGGCGCAGTTTGGTTGAAACCAAGATGCATTGCATCAAATTATTGGGGGATAAACTCAGTGCGAGAAACTTTCAAAGCCAAGTCAATGAGATTCATGCACGTGTGGCAGTATTAAATAAATTTACGGAATTAGGCCGACCTCATACCCGAGTTGTGTCTTAAATTTGACTAGCTCAGAGTAGCTTTAATTTTAAATCTTTGTGCAACAAAGCCCCTTCTCATCATTAGCTCTTGTTGTAGGCATGGTAGTGGCAAATATCATTCAACCCGGTAAAGGTTTGAATATTGACCCAACTACATTAGCAAATGATAAAGTAGCTGATTATGTAGAAAAAGCACATGATGCGACTTTAGTCGACTTTTTCATGAATATTATTCCTAAGACACTAATAAGCCCTTTAGCTGAAGGAAGCATTCTACAAGTCTTATTTGTCGCAGTTTTATTCGGTATTGCTTTAGCTGCAATTGGTGACCGTGGCCGCCCAATTGTTGATATTCTAAATAATTTGACAGCCCCTGTATTTTATTTAGTCGGGATGTTAATGAAGTTAGCTCCAATTGGTGCTTTTGGCGCAATGGCATTTACAATTGGCGCATACGGTATTGAAGCTATAGGTAATTTGTTATTACTGATAATGACTTTCTACATAACATCGTTGTTGTTTATACTTATTATTTTAGGTGCGGTAGCTCGCTACAATGGTTTTTCAATTTTAGCTCTTATTCGATATATTAAAGATGAATTATGGCTTGTATTAGGTACAAGTTCATCAGAAGCGGCCCTACCCACTTTAATGCAAAAAATGGAAAAAGCTGGTTGTGAAAAGTCTGTAGTGGGCCTAGTAATCCCGACAGGGTATTCCTTTAATCTTGATGGTACTAATATTTATATGACCATGGCAGCGTTATTTATTGCTCAAGCATGTAATGTAGACTTATCAATTGGTGAACAAATAGCTCTTTTACTGGTAGCAATGGTTAGCTCTAAAGGAGCAGCTGGAGTAACTGGTGCAGGATTTATTACGCTAGCGGCTACATTGTCTGTTGTACCAGCAGTACCTGTTGCAGGAATGGCATTAATTTTAGGTATTGATCGCTTTATGTCAGAATGCCGTGCATTAACCAATCTTGTAGGAAATGCTTGCGCAACAATCGTTCTTGCTCGTTGGGATAATGCTTTGCAAAAAGATGTACTAGATGAAGTTTTAAATAAACCAAAATCATCTTAATCTCTAGTTTATTCAAACCCTTGAATAAATATATATTCAAGGGTTTTTTTACATCTATTAATCTTCTAAAATACTTCTTAACATCCATGCAGTTTTTTCATGTACTTCAAGTCTTTGTGTAACTAAATCTGCTGATGGCTGATCGTTTACCTCATCGACAATTGGAAAAATTCCTCTTGCTGTTTTTGCAACAGTTTCGTGAGCATTAACTAATAAACTAACCATTTCTTGTGCTTTTGGAACACCCTCTACTTCCTTAATTGCGGTCAATTTAGCAAACTGTTTGTATGTACCAGGGGCAGGAAAACCTAATGCTCTAATACGTTCTGCTATAGTATCTAAAGCATTCCATTGTTCAGTATACTGATCCATAAACATGTTATGTAAACTATTAAACTGAGGCCCTGTAACATTCCAGTGAAAATTATGTGTCATTAAATATAAGGTATAACTATCTGCAAGTAGTTTTGACAGGCCAGAAACAATCTTTTCTCGATCATTATGCGAAATACCGATATCAATCTTTATTGCTTTTACTTCTTTTTTAGGACTAGCCATGAATCTCTTCCTTTTGTAATAAGTACATGATTTTAAAAAATGAGAACCAAATGAATGTAGAGCTTAACTATTAAGACTATATATGAACCTACTCAGAAAGCAATTACCAGTAAAAAATTACCATTTTAAAAAATTGTCTATATCATTCCTAATGACTGTTAATTTCGATCTTAGTTATTGTGCATATAAAAATTGTATATTTAACATCCAACTAAAAAATAATTTTAGAAAACTTGTCAAATCTAAAATTAGAAGTAACTTATTGCTTTTTTAATGAAATTTACTTCACACACTAAAAACTCTTGTGTTTTCACATAAATTTCACTATCTGAGAACTATTTTAGCTGGAAAGTAATAGTTGCAAGTTTCTAAATTCTTAAAATACAGGGGTATCGTTAAATGGCTATAGAATTTATTTCCAAATCAAAGTTACCTACTGCATTTGGCGATTTTGAAATTATAGCGTTTCAAGACCAAAATACTGGCGAAGAACATATTGCTCTTGTCAAAGGGATGAGTACTATTTCTGATCAACCTGTACTCGTCAGAATTCATTCAGAATGCTTAACAGGCGATGCTTTCGCATCACTCAAATGTGACTGTGGTCCTCAATTACATTCAACTATGAAAATGATCAATGATGCTGGTCAAGGTGTCATTTTATACCTTCGCCAAGAAGGCCGTGGCATAGGACTAACCAATAAAATTCGAGCCTATGCGCTCCAAGACCAAGGACATGATACTCTTGACGCCAATTTATTATTAAATTTACCAGCAGACGCTCGTAAATATGACATGTGCGCCATTATGTTAGATTATTTAAAAATAAAGAATGTAAAACTCATTACAAATAATCCACTTAAAATTAAATCTTTAACTGATTTAGGAATTGATGTTGTTGAGCGGGTTCCATTAAAAGTTGGCTTAAATATTTTTAACAAAGCTTATCTAGAAACAAAGCAAAAACGCATGTCACATCTATATGATAATAGTGATTTTTAAAAAGCGATCACTTTTAGAAAAAATCCACGTATAAATTTCCATCTCCCTTTCGGGAGAAGGCGAAGATAAAATACTGTTTTATATTTAATTATGGTTGTAAAGAAAACCTATCAAAGAAGCTGGCTTATTCTTTATTTTCTCTCAGGATTTGCGAAAAAACCGTGATTTTTTCTAAAGTCGCGTTCATTCCCTTATTAAAAAAAGTATCGACAAGCGCTGAGCCAATGATAATCAGATCTACTTTATTGGCTAGTGCTTTAACATGGCTTTCATTTTTGATTCCAAAACCAATTGCAACTGGAATATTAAAAATAGGCTTGATTTCAGCAATCTTTTTCTCAAGATTAGACAAATTGAAGTCTCCTCCTGTTAAGCCATTTTCTGCAACATGATATAAAAAACCTGTCGCGCGCGCTGAAATTTGCTCTAACCTTTCAACTGGGGTCGTCGGCGCGGTCATTGCAATTAAATGCATATTTTTTTCATTTAACTGCACTTCAAAGTTTTCTCGATATCCATATGGAGCATCTAAAATCAATATTCCATCTATAAGATTTTCCGTTTCGGCGATAAGTGTCTCGAAACCATATTGCATCATCGGATTTAAATAGGTCATAAAAATTATTGGTGTTTTTTCATCATGTAGCCTGATTGCTTTTACCAACTCAATGGTCTGTTTTACCGTTTGACCTGCACCTAAAGCCCTAAGATGCGCTGCCTGAATGATCTCTCCATCTGCCACTGGATCTGAAAAAGGAATGCCAACTTCAATAATGTCAGCTCCAGCTTGACCTAATTGGCTCAACAGACGACAACTTTCTGCAAAATTAGGATCTCCAGCAGTAAAATAACAGACCAGACCACTTCGATTTTCCAGTTTCAATTGCTCTAATTTTTGATCTAGACGGTTCATGCTGTAACTCCTGCAAGATATTTTTTGACCGTGTTTAAGTCTTTGTCGCCTCTGCCACTTAAATTGACAATAATGATCTGTTCTGTCTGCATTTCTTGAGCAAGTTGAATCGCATATGCAATCGCATGGGAACTCTCAAGCGCAGGAATAATGCCCTCCTGTTGGCTTAAAAGCTGAAATGCATTTACGGCTTCTTGGTCGGTTATAGCCGTGTATGTCACGCGTCCAGTTTCAAACAGAAGGCCATGTTCAGGGCCGATACCAGGATAATCTAAGCCAGCTGATATAGAGTGCCCTTCTAAAATCTGCCCATCTAAATCTTGTAATAAATAGGTTAAATTGCCATGTAGCACACCGACTTGACCTTTGCAAATAGAGGCGGCATGTTCACCAGTATGTGTTCCTTTTCCACCTGCCTCAACGCCAAACATTTTGACATTCAAGTCTTCTAGAAAGGGATGCATCAACCCTAATGCATTTGATCCACCACCAACACAAGCAACTAAGGCATCAGGCAGTTTATTTTCTTTGAGGAGTATTTGGTTTCTGGCTTCTAAACCAATAATTTTCTGAAATTCTCTCACCATGGTGGGATATGGATGAGGGCCTGCACCCGTACCCAATAGGTAATAGGTTGTATCCACATGACGAATCCAGTCACGTAATGCTTCGTTCATGGCATCTTTTAAAGTCCCACGCCCTTTTTGAACACTTCTGACTTCAGCACCGAGTAATTTCATACGTTCAACATTCATTTGTTGGCGCTGAATATCTGTTTCTCCCATAAAAATGGTACATTTCATCTTAAAAAGCGCGCAAATCGTTGCTGTAGCAACACCATGTTGTCCAGCACCCGTTTCTGCAATGATTCTGGTTTTCCCCATAAATTTGGCTAATAAGATTTGCCCAACACAATTATTGATCTTATGCGCACCCGTATGGTTCAAATCTTCTCGCTTGAAATATATTCGAGCGCCGCCTGCATAAGCTGTTAGGTTTTTTGCATAAAAAAGAGGACTCGGACGACCAACAAAGTCCGTTAGAATCTGCTGATATTCAGCCCAAAATTCAGGTTTGTGCCGAACAGTATTAAAGGCTTGCTCTAATTCTTGAAGTGCTGGCATTAAGCTCTCTGGCATGTAACATCCGCCAAATTTACCAAAAAATCCCAAGTCATCAGGACCATTACCTGTATAAGGGGTTGTCATCTCATATCTCTTTTACTATCAAAACTTGTTTGATCTTAAAATATTTTCATTTTTCTGATAATTGATATATTTTGAGCTTATGGTGTTAGAAAATTTTACAACATGAAACGCAGAACACTCCCTCCCCTTAATGCTTTAAAAGCATTTGAAGCCGTCGCCAGAAATAAAAGTTTCAGCTTAGCTGCGGAAGAATTGTGTGTCACCCATAGTGCGATTAGCCACCAAATAAAGCAGTTAGAAGAATGGTTAGATAAAAAATTGTTTATTCGACATTCCTCGACCATCTCTCTGACGGCGGACGCCGAAGAATTATCTCGAGTTTGTACGCATCTTTTTAATCGTTTAGAACAATGTGTCTTTGAGTTAACAAATAAAACATCAGAGGTAGAGGTGGTAATAGGCGCTTCTCATAGTTTTATGGCAAATTGGCTGATTCCCCGATTAGAAAAGCTCGAAGTCATTTATCCCAATATCCATATCAAATTAATGACATGTAATGAGTTAAAATTATTAGAAAAAGAGAAAGTTGACATATTGATCAATAGCATCAGTGAGAATCATATACTTCCCAACTTTTTGAATAAATATCTTTTATTTCCCGATAACATGGGGCCTATTTGTAATCGTGAAATAAATCCGCTTCATACAAAAAATGATCTTTTAAATTATCCATTACTTCATACTCACTCAAATAAAAGTGCATGGCATACATGGTTTAATCAGTCCCAAATTCACTTTTCCCCAAAAGCGAATGATCGCTATTTTGATCGTCTCAATTTAATGATAGAAGCTGCTGTGTCTGGGTTAGGAATTGCGATAGCGCCTCAAATTTTAGTAGAAAAAGAAATACTAAATGGAAGGGTCATTGCCCCTTTTGGTTTTATCTATTGTGACTATAATTTTTATGCAATGGTCAGAAAAAATAACGAAAATCGTGATGTCATGAATATCATTCATTGGATAATGACTGAAGAAAAAAAAGAAAGTGAAATTTAATCCTTAATCATCAAAATTCTATTCAATGTACTGTCTTTAGTATCTATCTTCACATTCTGTTCACTTTAGCCTCTCTAAAGTGGGAGGATAAACGGTGAAGATGGACAGTGAATATGAATCAAGTCAAAACGTTAATGGCAATTGCTTTATCCTTACCAGTGCTTTTCCTGTCAGGATGTAAAAGTGTTCCTCGTTATTCCTCTGATTATGCAAATGCCAGAGCGAGTATTCAAGGAATACCCTTAGATGATGCAAAAGCACTAGAAATCGGTACCCGCTTCACTTCGGCATTTAATACCTTGGGCACACCTAAATTCGTTGAAAATGCTGGAGCACTGTATGCAGATCAGCTTTTTATTAACGATACCCTGTCGCAATTTTCATCGCGTAAAAAACTGCTTGAACATTTTCAAGGTATGAACCAGCGAGTGAGTAATGTAACTGTCAGTCTATTAAATACTTCATATCATCAAGACTCTGCCTATGTACATTGGCATATGGTTTATGATTTTAAAATGTTCGGCAAGACACGAACAATGGATTCATTTGGAATCAGTGAAATAAAGGTCAACCCAAACCATCAGATTATTTTCCAACAAGACTTCTGGGATCCGGCCAATGGTCTGTATCGTTCTTTGCCATATGTAGGAGGAACCTATTCATGGGTACTGCCTTTCAAAAAGTAGGAATCAGTACGGCGTTACTAATAGCATGTGGCTTCAGTCCATGGGTGCGGGCCCAAAGCTTAAACGCTTGTGGCCAAGGCCCACTAATGGTGGGACAAAAACAGGTCGGTGTGGCCAGTTACTTTGCGCAAAACTGTAATCAGCCTTGGCAAGGCCAAAACATGCAGATGGATTTTACCTATACGCAGAATATTCCAGAATGGGCATTCAAACGTGCAGCCAGACATCTACTACAACGTAATATCAAAGATCAAAAGATTCAGGCTGTTTTCAATCCAATCACCGATCTGTATCGTCCGGTCAGATCCGGTGACCTGTACCGTCTGAAATACAATCATGCCACGCAAACTCTAAGCTTATCCCTCAACCAGCAAAATCTGGGTCAACTGCAGCACCCACTGTCCCAGCAATATTTTAATATATGGCTAGGTCCTCAGCCATTTAGTGTTAAATTAAAACAGCAATTAATAAAGTAGTCTCTACAGTTATGTCTAAACATTTTATTTTGATGGTTGAAGATCATTACGAACTGGCATCTACCTTATGCGAGTTTCTAGAAGAGCATGGTTTTGTGGTCGATCATGCTCGAAACCTAAATGCTGCGCGTCAATTACTCAAACAGCAACGCTATCATATTTTACTTTTAGATATTAACTTACCTGATGGTTCGGGTTATGAACTATGTGAATGGCTACGAAATAAAGAAGCTATGGACCTCCCTGTGCTGATGCTCACCGCACGCGATACGTTGAATGACAAACTCAAAGGTTTCAATTCAGGCACGGATGATTATCTAGTCAAGCCATTTGACTTTAATGAGCTGGTGGTTCGAGTCAAAGCTTTGATTAAGCGCTCACTGGGTGAAGTCTCGTCTGGCCGTCTTCAAATTCATGATCTTATTTTGGACCCTGCAACACAGCAACTGACTCGTGCAGGACAACCCATTGAACTGCCTCCAATTCAGTTCAAACTGCTCAAACTACTGATGCGTCATTCGCCTAAAGTTCTAACTAAACAGGAAATTATGATAGAGCTTTGGGGGGATGAAGAGCCTGAAAGCGATGCCCTACGTAGTCATATTTATAATCTGCGTAAAATGGTCGATAAGCCTTTTGAGCAAAAGCTAATTCATACCATCTCGGGGGTCGGTTTAAAGATCACTTTAGAAGCTTAAGCTGTAGAAGCCCAACCTTACTTTAAATACACGACGACAATCAGTCCAGTCGTCATCGCCAGATCAACATCCTGATGGGTATTGAGATAATACTGCCGATCAAACAATTCCACTCGCCAGCCAAGCTGCTTGCACAACTTCTGTACCAATTGCAGTCCAATGCCATGACCTTTGATCTCTAATTGCAATTGCTGCCCCGACAGTTCTTGCACCTTTGAGTTATTCGGTAAAGGAATGCCGACACCATTATCTGCAATCAATACTGTATTTTTTTGCAAAATGACATCAATTTCTGTGCCTTGTGAATAATTCAGTGCATTCCTCAAAATATTGCCAAAAACCATTTTTGTCATCGACGGGTAAAGTTTACGTCGCTGTTCGTCTAGATCTTTTTGAAAATTTATCCGCATGCCTTTGTTATCGCTAACACTATCCAGATCCTGAACTAGATTTTCCAGACATTCAGAAAGCATAGTCGGTTCAGCAGTTAAAGTATTGGTGGTATTGCGGGCGATAGCCAGTAGTGTGTCCACTAATAGTTGCATGTCTTCAATGGTGTTGTTCAAGCGAGTAAATGATTTGTTGTCGCCATAGCGTGCCTGACACAGCTGCACATTGCCTTTTAGAATGGTCAGTGGCGTGCGCAGTTCATGGCTGACATCACCTGTAAATTCACGCTCACGCTGAATAAACTCGCTTAATACTTGATGATATTTTTCTAGCGCCTGCTTCAGATATTCTGCTTCTAGATTGGAATCGGTACGGATGTCCTGAAACGGCGAAGCCTGATTTTTATAGTCTTCCCAATCAATATGTTCCAGTGCGTTGGCAAGCCTGGTAATGGGAGAAAAATAGCGCCGAGCACGACGATTCCACCACCATAACATACTATAAAGTACAAACAAGCTGACCATCAGTGGTGCCAGACCAAACAGCCAGACCAGTTTATTGACATTGCTTTCGCCAAAAACCAACAGCACATGCTGCCCGTCTTTTTCACCATAAACGGTCATGCGTTCCTTGCCATCGACAAAATGCCGATTCACTCCTTGCTCAAGCTGCATAGTCTTAAATTGGGGTGGTGGCACAGTGTTCCAGCGGTAACCATACAGATTTTTGGTGTCGGGCAATTCTGCGGCAGGATTACGTTCTAATCGTTGCCAGTAGTGAGACATTTCCTGTTCTAGCGCTGTTCTGAGCAAAGACCCTTTAATCACCCAAGCACTGAAGCCAATCCCAATCACCACGGACAGGGCAATGAATCCGATTTGCAGCCAGTAGTATCGGTTAAACACCTCACCCAGAGGATGATCACGTTTATCCCTAAACAGCTTTAACATTGATGCATTCCCCGCTGGCCCATCCCAATGTTCAGTTATACGGCTTTCTTCTTCAACAGAAAGTGTCCAATCACCCACTCACGTCCATGGTCATAACCAAATAGCTCGGCACAGGCCATAAAGAAAATCCGCCAGCGCTGCCACCAGATTGCGGCATCCGCGCCATAAGTTTGTTCAAATAAGGGCTTTAGCTCGGCCTGTTTAGCATCCATATTTTCTAGCCAAGCATTTGCGGTACGTTCATACTGCGTGCCCGCCCATTGCCAGTGCTGTTCTAGCTGTAAATGCTGCTGAAAATGTAGGAAAGTTGAGGCTGCTGGCATCAAACCACCACTAAAGAAATATTGCGACATCCAGTCAAACTCATTTTTGACTTCAAAAGGATAATGCAAGAAACGATGACAGAAAATATGACACCACAATAAGCCATTTGGTTTGAGCCAAATACTGATATTTTCAAATAGTTTTTGATAGTTACGCACGTGCTCAAACATCTCCACTGACACCACACGGTCAAAAGAGGCAGGTTCAAGTTGCAACACATTGACATCACAAGTGATCACCGTCAGGTTATCCAGTTTTTTTAAACGGGCTTGTTCCTGAATATACTCGCGCTGCGTTGAAGAATTTGACACGACTGTAATACGGGCCCTTGGATAACGCTCGGCCATATATAGACTTAAAGAACCCCAACCGCAGCCAATTTCCAAAATATCCTGCCCGTCTTTCAGTTGTGCTCGCTGGCAATAGCATGCAAGAGCAGCTTCTTCGGCTTGGTCTAGCGTTGTATCGGCATGTTCAAAGAGACTCGCGCTATATTTCAAACGCTTACCGAGTACTGCCTGAAAAAATGCGGTCGGCAGTTCATAATGCTGCTCATTGGCTTTGTCTGTCTCAATGGCAATTTCGCTGTTTTTCAGCATGGTCAGCACATCCATATAGCGCTGCGCTGCCAATGCGGGGTCAAACCGACCTTCTTGTGCCAAACGTTTTTTGCTTAAAGTACGAATGCCTGCACGAATCACTGGGTCTGGCACCTTGCCATTTTCGATCAGTTCTAAGGTTTTTTGAATCATAAAGTCCATGTATTTACCTACTCTTTGGGTGGCCACGGAATAAACATTGAAGTTCGTCGTTGATAGTCTTTATAGTTGTCGCCGCGATGTGCCAGCGCCTGTTTTTCACTAAAGGGAATACCTGTAAAGTAGTACAGGAATAGCCACATCAGCAGTGGATAAATCCATAATTCATAGCATCCTGCTGCCAGACCGAGCACTGGATAGGCAAACCAATGCAGCCATTCAAAAAAATAATTCGGATGGCGCGAATATTTCCACAAGCCCTGATCCATGGTTTTACCTTGATTCTGTGGATCTAGCTTAAAACGGTAAAGTTGCTGATCGGCAGTGCTTTCGCCTATCAAAGCAGATAGCATGATCATGCCCGCCACAATTACAGTGACCAAAGTCCAGTCATTCCATTGCTCGGTCGAGATACTTAACAACTTCAGCATTGGGTAGGAAAACAGTAGCGCCAAACCTGCCTGAAATATAAAAAACACCAGAAAACCAAGATGCTGATAATCCCCCATCGCTCGGCGCATGTTGGCATAACGCGTGTCTTCTTGGGTTTCATTGGCATAGCGCCGTAACAGATGCCAAGTCAGCCGTGAAAACCAGATCCCACTCGCCAGTCCCAGAAATAACCGAACCAACAGTGGTGCACTGTCAATCGCCCAAGCGGCAATAATCACATTAAGAGCAATACTGAAACTCCAAGCGACATCGACCAGCCCTGCTCTGCGGTTATAGGTCACCAACACCCAGCTACAGAGCATGATGAAGACATTGAGCAAAAATAAATCTAGCAGCATGTCGCCCTCCTGTTTTATTTCTGCTTAGTAAGCACTGGCTTCAAACAGCAAATGAACATCACTGATCACACCTTCCCTAAAACCACCTTCGCAATAACACAGATAAAAATCCCACATGCGGATAAAGCGCTCATCAAAACCAAGTTGCAGCACCTGATCACGTTGCTCCAGAAAACGCTGACGCCAGCAGTGCAAGGTCTGGGCATAGCTTTGACCAATATCTTCCAGATGTTTGAGACGAAGTTTTTGCTCAGAAGCCGTTTGCGTCATCACACTGATACATGGAATAAAACTACCGGGGAAAATATAACGCTTAATGTAATCCACCGTATTTAAAGCTTTAACATAGCGTGCATCTTCAATGGTAATCGCCTGTATCAAGGCTAGACCATTCGGCTTGAGGAGCTCGCGGCATTTTCGGAAATAAGTTGGTAAATATTGCTCACCCACTGCTTCAATCATTTCAATGGACACCAATTTGTCGTATTTACCCTCGAGTAAACGGTAGTCCTGAAGCTGTACAGACACCCGATGAGACAGCCCTGCTTCAGCAACTCGGGCGAGTGCTTCATCGTACTGAGCTTTGGAAATGGTAATGGTGGTCACCTTACAGCCATAATGCTGAGCCGCATAAATGGCAAAGCCTCCCCAGCCGCTGCCAATTTCAACCAAATGGTCCATCGGTTGCAATTGAAGTTTTTGGCAGATCAGTTCTTTTTTATAATCTGAAGCTTGTTCCAAGCTCATACAGGGTTCTTTAAACACCGCACTGGAATACATCATGCTGGAATCTAAGAACAATTTAAAAAAATCATTGCTCAAGTCATAATGCTCAGCAATATTCTGACGACTACCATCAATCGAATTCTTGCGGGATTTATACCAAGCCTTGAGTACCAACTGGCTAGCTTTGGCCACTACATTTTGATTCATCCGATCAAGCACATCACGATTACGTGCTAGAATACGAATTACGTTGACTAGATCTTCACTGCTCCAGTAACCACGAATAAAGCCTTCTGCTGCCCCCAGTACACCATTACGGAACAGCAAATCGATAAGGCGTTGGTCGTGAACTTGAATTACTGCATGCAAGTCACTGCAATTTTCCCCGACTAGACCATTCCAGATACCTTTAAATATTAGCTGACCATGACGCAATTTCAGCATATGGCGTAGGACTATCGGCAGTTCGGTATGCTCTCCCATTAACAGTGTTTTCATAGTCATGTCTTTCCTTTTTCTTTTTTAGGATGCCGATAAAACGGAATTTTCTTTTTCCATAAGCGCAAAGCATGTAGATAAATCCCGCTCACCATCCTAAAGGGCTCAAGAACTTTTAATACAGCATATCGATGTTGCTGTGAAGGAAGTGTGATGGCTTGCAGCTTAAATTTCATCGTGGCATCAAATTGCAATATTTCTTGTTCAAACAGCTGCATGTGAATCACATTTTGCTGTTCTGAAAAGCTAAAACGCCAACGATAATCCAGTGACATCGGCATGAATGGTGACACATGAAAGGCCTTTTTAAAGTCAAACTGGTGGCTCTGGTAAGGCGTATGTTTAGTTACATTGTGCCGACAATCGTGAATGTACACCTGACGTTCATTCCACGGTGTATTGGTGATTTCACTCAGTATAAAAATCAGTTGATCGGTCGTATCAAAGATCAAATAAAACACCACAGAATTAAAACGAAAACCCAGTGTGCGTGGTAAAGCCAGTACACGAATAGATGCAGCATGTGGTAAATGATAGTTTTCGTGCTTGATCAGTAACCGTGCAACTTTCTGCCGAATCGAGCCATATTCCATGTTCAGAAAGTCACGTTCATCCAAGGTCAATAAATTCCAGCGACTAGAAGACCAGAACCAAGATTTTTGGGTAAAATTTGCCAGTTGATCCGGATCAAAGCATAAATAGCTAAGCTTCACCTCAAAAGCATGCGATTTGGGCAAATAGCGACGATGGCGAATTTCGGTAGAAGCGATAGCCAGTGGATACATTTGCATTCTGTACTCCTAAGCCGCTTGCTCAGTGTGTTGCAGCAACTGATTTACAACCCATGAAGCACTACGCGCTCCATCTTCATGAAAGCCCCAGCCCCAGTAGGCACCACAGTATGACGTCCGGTTCTGACCATTAACCTCAGCCCAACGTTGTTGTGCCTCAATCGCGGCAGCATCAAATACTGGATGACGGTAATATCGTTCTACCCATATTTTTTTCGGATCGAGGTTAAAGTTAGGATTAAGGGTCGCAAAGACCTGAGTTTTGCATTGCAAGTTTTGCAGCTGGTTCATCCAATAGCTAAAACCATAGTGCATATTACTATGCTGGAATGGAGTTGATTCAGTTGCATAGTTAGGTGTTACATGTACATGCCAGCTGGCCCATTGGTGTCTGGATTTGGGCATAATACTAGTATCTGAATGCACCACCATGCGGTTATCCTGATAGCGAAACTTACCGAGTACGTCCAACTCCTGAGCAGAAGGATCTTTCAGTAATTTCAGACTATCATCAGCATGGCTGGCAAACACGACCCAGTCAAAACGCTCGCTGCCCTGTGTTGTTTCAATCAGTACATCATTGGCACTGCGTGAAACAAGCTGCACAGCGGTTTTGCGGAAAGTGATATTCGTCTGGGACTGAATCGCACGAACGTAACGAGCTGATCCCCCCTTAACCGTAAGCCATAACGGCCGGTCTTTTAATTGCAACATGCGATGATGCTGGAAAAAGCTCACCACAAATTTATAGGGAATTTGTCCAGCTTGTTCCACAGGACAGGACCATAGCGCCCCGCACATCGGATAGAGATGTTCCTGACGAAAGGCTTCGGAATAGTCATGTCGATTGAGATATGCATCAATACTGAGCTGTGCATCGACCTGTTCAACATCAATATCTTTATTCGCCGCATAGAAACGGAACAGATCCGACAACATCACGCGAAAATCAGCGTTAAAGAAGTTTTGCGGTCGGAACAACAGCGAGAATTTTTTTGAAGGATTGTACTGCAAGCCAGTGACCTGATTGTTCACCGAAAAGCCCATGTCACTGCTTTGCGATTGAATCCCGAGTTCTTTGAGCATTGCACAGAACAGTGGATAGTTATGCTCATTAAATACAATAAAGCCACTGTCCACCGCGACCTGTTCACCATCTATATTCAACTGATGGGTATCGGTATGGCCGCCAAAGTAATTATTCTTTTCAAAGACCGTGACCTCATGTGCTTTGCTTAATTTCCAAGCCGCATACAAACCGGAAATACCTGAACCAATAATCGCAATTTTCATGGTGATTCCTTAGAATGAATAGTAGGAGCGCCTGTTTTGGCTACTTTTCTCTGTTTTCGAGCTTGTGCAATTTTACTGACGTCATAGACCCGCGCTGGAATTGGCTTTAAGTCCCAAACTATCCCGAGCCAAGACATAATTTTTAGGAGGTAATAGGTCACATCAATCTGCCACCAGTAAAAGCCCTGTCGGGTACTGCCTGCATAATAATGGTGATTGTTGTGCCAGCCTTCGCCCAAGGTAATGATAGACAAGAATAAATTGTTGCGGCTTTGATCATCAGTGTCAAAATCACGGCTACCGTAATGATGCGCCAGTGAATTGATACATAAGGTCGCATGGATCAGCAACACGGTGGACACCACAAATCCCCAGACTAGTAATTGCAAGCCGGAAGTCCCCAGTTGCGGCCAAGCTATTGCCAGCCATTCTCCTAGCACATAAATCCCACCCGCGGTCAACAGCACCACAATTAGACTAAACCGGTCTAGCCAGATTAATTCCGGATATTTCAGCCAGTCTTTGATGACTTCTTTACGCGTGGCAAAGTTATATTCATTCAGAAACCAACCCACATGGCTATACCAAAAACCATGGGTAGATGAATGCGGGTCTTGTGAAGAATCTGTATAGCGGTGGTGATAACGATGATGGGCTGCCCACCATAAGGGGCCACGCTGTGCACTCATGGTGCCTAGTAATACAAATAGGAACTGCACTGGACGCGAGGTCTGAAAGGTTTTATGCGATAAATAGCGATGAAAAAAAGCCGTAATGGAAAACATACGAATCAGGTAGAACAGCAGCATAAAGCCCACTGCAAACCACGACACTCCCACCCAGAACACTGCTAGACAAGCCAGATGCAACAGAATAAAAGGTAAAATCCGCTGCCACTGAATCTTGCTATTTTCAGCCGTCAGTGTTTCGGGCGCTGTGGGTGTAGACCAGCTGTCTATCCATCGCATCAGACTTTTCAACATGGACTCATCCTACTTTCGAGCGATTGTATTTATTCTATTTGATGAGTGTAATCAGTCAGGTATGAATTTTATGTGAAGTAAATAAAAAAAACCGAACTGTTGAGAGATTTATCAGTTCGGCAAAAGGTTAGCAGATTAATGAGGCAATTTGATAAGTTTTGTCACGTCATAGCCATAATCTTTCGCAGTGTCTATATATGACTGATAAGTTGCTTCATCTAGTTGCGGTTCACGTGACAAAATCCATAGGTATTTATTACTTGGCCCCCCCACAAGTGCCACTTTATATTCTGGATCTACTCGCAATACCCAGTAATCACCTTTGCTAAATGGTATCCATCTTAAACCTGTAGGCAAAAAGCTGACCTTCAGTTTGCTGTTCCCCTGATTTTGCGAATACGCAACACCTTCAGAGCTAATTATCTCGCCATTGGCAATTCGGCAGCTATTCAATACCCCGATAGTTTGATCGGCATTGACGCTATATTGTGCCGTGATATTAGCTATACATTTACGCTGAAAATACATCGGTAAATGCGCAATTTCATACCATTTACCGGCATACTTCTGTATATCTACCCGATCAACTGCCTGAGGCGCAGCAGTTTCTGCTTGAGTCGTTGTACTTAAGCTGATGATAGACAGTGCTATCGCTGCAAAAGCAGACTTAAATCGCATCTTCATTTTTTAGCCTTGTTAGATCTCAGGATTAAGATAACCCAGTTAGATGTGAACAAAGCGTGAAGATCAAATGATGCGATTCAGTTTCTTCAGATCAGGAAATGCCATCTGAATATTCACTACCTAGGGCGTTATTGCAGTTTATTTGAGAGACCCAAACAGGATTACTTTTTCAAAGCCATTCTTTGCTGTCATCTGCAACAGGCGTTCCATGTATCACATGCTGAATCATGGCATAGGCGATACTGCCCTTGAACGGAATCTCGGGTAACTGATCAAATTTAAAAAATTGCGCATCGCTGAGTTCATTTTCTTGAATCTGAATTTCCCCTCCCTGATATTCTGCCTTGAAAGCTATCATCAGATTGCTGGGAAACGGCCACGGCTGACTGGCTAGATATTGAATATTTTTGATTTGTAGCCCCACTTCTTCCAGCGTTTCACGGCTTACTGCCTCTTCTAGGGTTTCTCCAACTTCAACAAAGCCTGCAATCAGGCTGTACATCTGGGTTTTGTTGCGAGCATTTTTTGCCAGCAGAATTTCATCTGTACCTCGGGTAATGATGGTAATCACACAGGGATTCACCCGCGGATACTGGTTATAGCCACAGGATGGACAGATCATGGCATACTGGCTGACATGCTGCTGGGTGACGTGACCACATTTACTGCAAAAGCGGTGGTTACGGCGCCATTCCAGTAACTGTACCGCACGGCTGGCCTGTTCAAACTGCGGTCTGCTCCAGACTTGCACCAGTTGCCGGATTGGAACCAGCTGATAACCTTCCGGCACCGGTTCGTCTTCTTTCAGATCACGAGCAATGATCTCGCAATTTTCCGACAGGTTTAGGTCGTGCTGCAGTCTTTCTACCTGCGGCAACTGAAAATGCTCATCCACTAGTAATTGCTGCTGTCTAAAAATATACGCTTTTGAATGCATGCTCATGACAATTCCCTGATTAAAAAAATCCCATACAGAGGGGTGTATGGGACAAAACTAAGGAAGCTCACATGGAGTAACTTCAAGCCAGATATTAGGCGTGAGCTACTTGAATTACAACCATAATAATTTGTATCTTTTTGATTAAAATCACATAATTTTCACACTATTCATGTATTAAGAAATCATGTAAAGCGAGTTTCATCAACTGGCTTTAGCATTGTAGGGATGAATATTTTGTTATAGCAGTACTCATCATTTCTGTGCGATGTCAGCGGGCCATCTGGTCGAGTTGGATTGATTCAACATGCAGGATGATCTTTATTTTCACAAAAAATTGAACTGTCTTGACTTACACTGCGCTATCTTTCATAGGGTCTGGAATGGCTATGCGTTTCGGTTTAATTCTAGGTGACCAGCTTCATCATCAGCTTGCTACGCTCAAAGCGCTAGATCGTATCAGGGATGTGATCCTGATGGCCGAAGTTGTTGAGGAAGCCACTTATGTCGCCCATCATCCGCAGAAAATTGCCCTGATTTTTAGCGCCATGCGTCATTTTGCCAAAGAACTCAAAGCAGAAGGCTGGCGTGTACGTTACCATGCTTTTAAATCTGATAGTCCGATTCGTAGCCTGCTGGATTTCGTAGAGTCACAGCAGCAACTCTTACCAGTCACAGAACTGGTCATTACTCACTGCGGGGAATATCGTTTACAGCAGCAGATTGAACAGTATTGGAGCCAGCAGCTGCAATTGCCAGTACAATGCCTGAATGATGAACGTTTTTTCTGTAGTCCGGAGCAGTTCCGGCACTGGGCCAGCCGCTACCAGACACTGCGTATGGAATATTTTTACCGGGAAATGCGCAAGCAGACCGGTTACTTGATGCAAGGACAGCAGCCGTTTGGAGAACAGTGGAACTATGACAGCGCCAATCGTAAGGCCTGGGCTGGCAATCCCCCTTTGCCTGCACCACTTCACTTTGAACACGATCAGATTGATCTGGATGTGCTTGAATTGGTTGAACGTGAATTTTCCCGTCACTCTGGCAGCCTTGACAACTTCCGCTGGGGCACCACACGTAGCAATGCTCTTCTTGCACTGGAGCATTTCATTACCCACAGTTTGCCACATTTTGGCGATTATCAAGATGCCATGGTTCAAGACTCAGACATGCTGTTTCACAGCCTGCTCTCACCTTATCTGAACTGTGGTCTGCTACTACCTAAAGAAGTCTGTGATGCGGCAGAAGCTGCATACCATGCCGGTCATGCACCACTGAATGCAGTGGAAGGTTTTATCCGACAAATTCTCGGCTGGCGCGAATATGTTCGCGGAATTTACTGGCTGTACATGCCAGAATATGCCAGCCGCAATGCACTGCAGCACTCAGCACCATTGCCACAATTTTACTGGACTGGCCGTACTCGGATGAACTGTATGGCTGAGTGTTTCCGTAATACTTTTCAGCATGCCTATGCACATCATATCCAGCGTTTGATGGTGACTGGAAATTTTGCCTTATTAACTGGTGTAGACCCGCAGCAGATCAGCGAGTGGTATCTGGCAGTCTATGCCGATGCCTATGAATGGGTAGAACTACCGAACACGCTGGGTATGGTGATGCATGCCGATAGCGGCTTGATGGCCAGCAAACCCTATGCGGCCTCGGGCAATTACATCCATAAGATGTCCGATTACTGTAAGCACTGTAGCTACAATGTCAAAACTCGCACCGAACCAGATAGCTGTCCGTTCAATAGCCTGTACTGGTATTTCATGATCAGGAATGAGGAGACATTCCGTACTCATCCACGTATGGGCATGATCTATCGACAGCTAGATAAACTTAAAGATCGGCAGCAGATTATCAGCCATGCCCAGCAACTTCTTAGCCAGATCAATGAGTTATAAACGATGAAAAAACAGCATCTCCCTGAAAAAATCTGTATCCACTGTTTGCGCCCTTTTACTTGGCGCAAGAAATGGCACCGCTGCTGGGAGGAAGTACAATATTGTTCTGAACGATGTAAACGTGAGTCCAGACGGTTATCAAAATCAAATGCTTAGAAACGCTTGTATTGGCGTGAACAATAGGCCCGTATCACTTCGGGTGAACGCAGCTGCAGATGTTTGGTTTTTCGACCAGTCACGCGTGCACGCCACATTTTAAAGCTACTGAGTTTCATATTTTGCCGCATCAAGCGGATCACCGCGGCTTCATTTAAACCATACTCACATAAAATAGCTTCAAAAGGGGTTCGATCTTCCCAAGCCATTTCTATAATTCTAGATAAGTCTTTTTCAGAAAATTGATTCATACCATTCTCGTTTTTAATCATCATGAAGCGTCAATAAGCTTTATCAAGTTTGAACTGATTAAAAGCATAATAATACGATCATGAATTTTTTGTGATTTTTCTCTAGTTTACGGACTCAGCACGAATAAAAGGGCTAGTGAAACTAGCCCTGTTAAGTCTTAGTTACCTCTATAAGTCGAATATCCATAAGGACTTAAAAGTAGAGGAATATGATAATGGCTGACACTTCCATCTACCTTAAAAATTACAGGAACTTCAGGAAAGAAAGTATCTTGCTTATTTTTTTTAAACCAGTCCTCGGTTTTAAAGGTAACTTTATAAATACCAGCTTCAAGCTTCTGATTTTCAGGAAACAATCCAGTAATACGGCCATTAGGACCAGTATATTGCTGATTTAACTTCACCCATTTATTCCCAGTACTTTTTTCGAGTACCACCTCGACTTGAGCGGAAGGCAGACCATTTTCTAGATTCAACACATGCACACTTAAGGGGTTAGTTTGTGCAAAAGTCATTGAGGTCAACAATAGTGTTGAGAGTGGCAATAATTTTTTAAACATGATGAATTCCCTAAGGATTGAAAATAGACTTAACAGCTGTTTCAGCGCAGTAATGGTCATTTTTTGCGCCCCCTGCTCCGGCAACGCCAATGGCGCCGACCACTTGACTCTCATAACGCACAGGTACGCCGCCACCTAACAATAGTAAATTTGATAAAGTGGTTAAATTTTTTGCATCCTTATTTTCATGGGCATTTTGACTTAACAACATGGTCGCCATTTTGGTGGATAAAGCGGTATAGGCTTTCTTTTCGGCTGCGCCCAAATTATGTGGCCCGACAGTTTCATGTCTCTTTGACATCAAGGTATTCCCTCCCCGATCGACCACCACCACGGCAATATTATGCTGTATTTTTTGACATACGGTCATAGCAGCATCAATAAGAGTTTGTGCTGTCTGAGAATCAAGTGAATAAACTTGATTCAATTGAACGGATTGTGCAAAAGTACTGCTACTCATCAGCATTACTGTTGCAATAAGCCCTTTGAGTTTGTTCATCATGATTGCCCTGAATTAAGTTTTAAAAATCTTATACAATCTGAATGATTTAGATCATGACAATCACATTACAAAGTTGTCATCTTCAAAATGAGCCTGAACAAAATGTGTATTCTAATTATCGAAGATGAAGTGAAAATCGCCTCATATCTAGTTAAAGGGTTAAATGAATCTGGCTATGAGGCGGAATGTGTCCATTCAGGGCTAGAAGGCTTGGAAAAGTTAAAAATGCATGCATATAGTCTAGTCATATTAGATGTGATGTTGCCCGATATAGATGGCTGGGCAGTCCTGAAAGTATTGCGACAATTTTCTAAGATTCCAGTAATTTTTCTTACCGCAAAAGACCAGGTGATTGATCGGGTCAAAGGTTTGGAACTAGGCGCCGATGATTATCTAGCCAAGCCTTTTTCTTATATTGAATTACTGGCCCGAATTAAAAGTCTACTTAGACGTCAGCAGTATGTAGAGGAAAATCAATTAGAAATTGCAAATTTAAAATTGGATTTAATCCATCATAAAGTCTGGCGTAACCAACAGCCTGTAGAACTCAGTAAAAAAGAATTCAATCTTTTGCGCTTCTTACTTCGCCATCCGAATGAAATTATTACGCGCAGGCAAATAGCGTCTGAAGTCTGGCAGATCAATTTTGATACCGATACTAATTTTATTGATGTGGCTGTGCGGCGTTTACGCAGTAAAATTGATGAGGGACATGATATAAAGTTAATTCATACTGTTCGCGGTTTGGGCTATAAAATTTCGGCAGACAAATAATGTTTAACCCCATTCGCTCTTTAGAACTACGATTAACACTACTGGCTACCACTTGTGCTGCGATGGTTCTGTGTATTGTGGCA
>ERZ650302.388-NODE-388-length-23978-cov-6.286586_pt1 | contig 23978 bp, 19 predicted proteins | sample MGYA00376238_ERZ650302 | MGnify/ENA primary metagenome ERZ650302 (study PRJEB26733, sample SAMN07839298) | wastewater metagenome | biome: urban; feature: wastewater treatment plant; material: waste water | place: USA: North Carolina | collected 2016-04-28 ... | reverse complement strand
CTCAGAGGGCGAAAGCTTTGAAAAGGACGGAAACCAGATTACCGTCGATATTGCCAATCCGGACACCACGGCAAAGCCAGTGGCGGAATGCCTGATCGGAGGCATTCACATCGATACCTCGACCGCTGAGGGCCAGAATATCTATGTCGGCCTGCCGAACGGCGTCACCCTGCAGCAGTCGCTGATGGAGGATGTGGAAAGCATCTACGGTGCGCCAAAGGACCGTTATGAGGCCGATACCTCTGTGCAGTTCACGTATGAGTACGGGCTGTACCAGACGATCACGCTCGGCTTCGATAACGAAACGGGAATTCTGTATTCCCTCGATATGCAGAACTTTACGACCACGGCTGATGCAGAAGCGCTCGATGGTGTCAGCGATGCCACAACACCGGAAGTGGAGGCCTACCAGGCACCGGAAGCCGACAGCAGTGAAATCAACGACTGGACCGTCCGCTTTGACGATGTACTCTATCATCTTCCCGTTCCGGTCAGTGAACTTCTGGACCACGACTGGACCGTCAATACGAAAGAGTCCGATACGGCCGTTTTAAACGGAAAATACGGCTACGTCACGCTGGAAAAGGGCGGTCAGAAGCTTTACTGCACCGTACATAATTACGGCGCGGAGGCGACGACAGTGCGCAACTGTTTCGTTACTTCGCTGTACGGCGATCTCGATACGACAAAGATTCCGATTTCAATCACAAACGGCATCACGCTCGGCACTTCCGAGAGCGATTTTCTGGCGAAGGCAGGGGATGCCAAATCAGAAAAAACGGAAAAAGAGGATAGTAACCTGACACTCTACACATTCTATAGTGATGACGAAAAGCTGGACTACACTGAAGTCGGCATCGACAACGATCTGAAGCTGGTACGCAGCATCAAGGTGGTTCACAACCAGCCGGAAGCGCCGGAAGAAGAAGCTGAAAAAACTTCCGCGGAAGATTCATCTTCCGTTTCCGACAGTCAGGAACCGTCCGAAACACCGGCTCCGTAACGATACTTTCAGAAAAATGGCTGCATGGCAGCTTACTACAGACGAAAACGAGGATTTTTATGGAAAACTTATACGACGTTATCATCATCGGCTCCGGCCCGGCGGGTCTTTCTGCCGCGATTTATGCGAAACGCGCAAAGCTCTCCTCTCTTACGATTGAGGCAAACTTTGCAAGCGGCGGCCAGGTGCTGAATACCTATGAAGTAGACAACTATCCCGGCCTTCCGGGCATCAGCGGCATGGATCTCGGAAGCACGCTGCGCGCACACGCTGAAAAAATGGGCGCGGAATTTTCCCGCGAGCGTGTGAAGGAGCTTGTTCTTGACGAAGAGATCAAGATTGTCCGCACGAGAAAAAATGAGTATCATGCCAAAACGGTCATTCTTGCCACCGGTGCGGAGCACCGCGCGTTAAATGTACCTGGTGAAAAGGAACTCTCCGGCATGGGCGTCTCTTACTGTGCAACGTGTGACGGCGCATTTTTCAAAGACAAAACCGTTGCCGTTATCGGCGGCGGCGATGTCGCCGTGGAGGATGCGATTTTCCTTGCCAGAACGTGCAAAAAGGTTTACGTGATCCACCGCCGCGATGAACTGCGGGCAGCCGGTGTTCTCCAGGATGCACTGCTGGCACTGCCGAATGTGGAAATGGTGTGGGATACGGTTGTGGATTCCATCGAGGGAAACGAGATGGTGTCCGGCGTGAAGGTAACGAACAAAAAGGCAGGGGAAGCCGGTATGATCACGGTAGACGGCGTGTTTATTGCCGTCGGCATCGTTCCGGTCTCCGCACTGATCGCAGGCACCGTAGAAACCGATGAGGCTGGCTACATCAAAGCCGGCGAAGACGGTGTGACGAGCGTGCCGGGCGTGTTCGCCGCAGGCGATGTCCGCACGAAGCAGCTCCGTCAGATCATCACGGCAGCCGCCGACGGCGCGAACTGTGTGACTTCGGTAGAGAAATATCTGATCAGCCACTGATGGCTTCTTTCGAATAGAATACAGCAAAAGCAGGCATTCTTCGTATTGTACGGAGAACTGCCTGCTTTTTTTGTTTTTCCATATTTTCTGAAATCTGAAAAACCTTTCATGTCAGTCGTATAAAACTTTAAAACCTCTTTTGTCGAAATTGCACAAAGAAACCGGGGTTTTTCCACACGGGCCAATTTTATAAACATACCGTCCACAAGTTATCCACATAGTTAACCACCGAAAACATGCCTAAAAACAAGTTATACACCGAGTTATCCACATTATCCACGAAAAACGGTGTGGAAAGCATGTGTTTAAATCTTGCGAAATCAGAACGCGTGTTTTGGTCATAACAGAGAAAACCGTTATTTCGCCAAAAGATTTTACAAAGCACTTGACTTTTTAAGTGTCAATCTCTGTTGGTTTTTGACTTGAATTGTGTGAATTTTTCGTACAATTTAATATTACATTTTTCGTGTTCTTTTGCTGTTTTTACAATGGCTGCAAAAAGAAAATCTCCTGTTCGGAAAACGATTGTTTCGTTCCCAGACAGGAGATTTTGATTGGATTTTTCTTTGTTTTACTCTGCCAGCTTTCCAAGCCGCTTTGCTTCTGCCCTCAGCTCTTCGATCCGGCGGTTGCACATGCCCACCGGGACGCCGGTGTCGATGACACGTTCACAGCTCTTCATCAGCTCGCAGGCGCGGGCAAATGCCTCGTCGCTGATCTCCTGGAACGGTGCTTCGGTTACCGTCTCCATCGCCAGAATGCGGGCGAGCTGGTAATCGATATCGTTCGTATACAGGACGCCTGCCGCAAACGGGACATTTTCCTTCTGCAGTTTCCGGAACACCGGGATTCCCGTTCCGCCGCCTGCGAGGACAAAGACGCGCGGTGTTCCCTCCGGCCGTGGCAGCTCGATGCTTCCGAAGCACGGGTCAAACGAACCATTGTCAATCTCGTACAGTTCGCGGATGATATCCTCGCGGAAAATTGTCTCCGGTGCGCCGAAATGGGAAATAGCATCGCCCTTGACGCAGATGATCTTATCTGAAATTTTCTGTGCCAGATCGATCTCATGCAGCGACATGATGACGGTGATGCCCTTCTCCTTTGCCATGCGGCGCAGAATCGCGAGCAGTTCCAGCTTGTGGCGGATATCGAGGAAAGAAGTCGGCTCGTCGAGGATGATGACCTCCGGCTCCTGACAGATCGCACGCGCAAGAAGCACTCTCTGGCGCTGGCCGTCGCTGATGGCGTTGAAATCGCGGCCGCCGAGCTCTTCGGCATGAACGGCGCGCATCGCCTTCTCGACCTTCTCCTCATCCTCGCGGGTCAGCATGCCGAGCCGTCCGGTGTACGGATAGCGGCCCGTTGCCACGATATCGTGGCAGGTCATCAGCTCCGGCTTCATGCGCTCCGTCAGCACAACGGCCATCTTCGTGGACAACTCACGGAACGAAAGCTCATGCAGGTTTTTCCCGTCAAACTCCACATTTCCGCCGACCAGCTTTAACTGGCGGGTGATGCTTTTCAGAATCGTTGATTTACCGGAACCGTTCGGTCCGATCAGCGTAACGATCTCGCCTTTTTCGATGCCGATGCAGATATCTTTGATCAGCGGCTTCTTATCATAGCCGACCGTCAGGTGGTCCAGATGAAAATAATATTCACTCATATTCTCTTACCCCCTTTTCCGGCGCAGCATCATGAAAATGACGACCGGCGCACCAAAGATCGATGTGACCGTACTGATGGACAGCTCCAGCGGTGCAAACGCCATACGCGCGATCAGGTCGCACATCATACAGAAGACGGCTCCGCCGAGGAACGTTCCCGGGATTACGACGAGCGGACGCGATGTGCCGAGGCTCTGTTTGACGAGGAACGGGACGGCAATGCCGACAAACGAAATCGGACCGGCAAATGCGGTGACACATGCGGAGAGAATACTCGAAAGCAGAATCAGCGCGATGCGGAATACTTTGATGTTGACACCCATGCTCTGCGCATACGCCTCACCGAGCTGGTATGCACCGATCGGTTTTGCCATCAGGAACGTGATGACAAAGGTGATGCCGATCACAGCCGCAGAGATCGCTACGTTGCTCCAGCTCATGCCGGAGAAGCTTCCCTGTGACCAGCCGTGGAGGTTGACGATATCGGAATCCTCCGCGAAGGTGACAACAAAATCCGTGACCGCCGAGCAGATGTAACCGATCATAATACCGCCGACGAGAAGTCCTGCCATATTTTTGATCCGTCGGGACATCAGCAGAATGAAGCCGACGGAGAGAAGGGATCCTAAGAATGCTGCAACAATCATCGTGTAAGATGTGATATTGCGCGCCCACTCCAGATAAAAGATCATGGTCAGCGCCACGACCATTTTGGCTCCCGATGATATGCCAAGTACAAAAGGTCCCGCGATTGGATTATGAAAAAAAGTCTGCAAAAGATAGCCTGCAAGCGCTAATGCCCCACCCAGTATCATCGCTGCGATAGCTCTTGGCATGCGGATATCCCACACAATACGTCCTACCCTGTCTGAGTGGTCATAAAGTGTCGCAAATGCAGCCTTAAACGATATGTGTACAGTTCCTATGCACACATTCATGATAAGCAATATAATAATTAAGATAATAAGAATAATAAATGTTGTAAAACACCTTATTTTTCTGGTTTTTTCCATGTTGTAGCTCCGCTTTTTATCTTTTTGTGCTATTGATTTTCCTGCATTCTGTCATATCCGGTAACAATTCAGCCCACCACACACATTCCACAAATCACAGTTATCTGAGCTTAAACAGATATTTCATGCCGCTGTCGGGTGCACCTGTAATCATCGAATGCATATCATCAATCATATATCCGATGGACATAGACTGCTGATACATATCGTTCGTGGTGCAAAATACATTGCCGTCTTTGACTGCCCTAAAATCAGCAAGCACCGGGCACTTGTCCAAAAGCTCATTCAGATTCTTCACACCGCCGTCTATCGCACTGTTATATATCAGATAGTCAGCATCTATTGCTCCATTGTAGAAATCCTCTAGCTGCATATTCATGGTTGACCTGCCTGTATCGTCGTCATTTGATGCATCAAAAATATATTTTCCGCCGGCAAGCGAAATCATCTTTGGCACATAATCTGTGCTTTTGCGCACCTGAACCTGTCCATTGGATGTGATATAGAAAAATGCAACTGTATCACTTTTTGTGGCATCATCCGTATCGGTACCATCTGTCTTTGCGATGCGATTTACAATATCCACCTGCTCATTAAAGAGCTCATCGGCCTTTTCATCCCGGTCTGTGAGTGCTCCGAAAAACTTCACCCACTCTACTCTGCCGAGCGGCTCCTCCTCATAGCTTGAGTACTCGATTATTGAAGGGATATCAAAGCTTTTAAGCTTTTCCGTTACCTGCGGCGAATGGGTAATCATAGTATTTTCTATGGCAAGAGAACAGTTTTCTGACACCAAAAGCTCATAATCGGGCTTTGAATATTTGCCGGCATAAAGCATTCTGCCACTTTCAAGAGCCTTTCTTGCACTGTCAATGTACCAGCCATCACTGTCAAGCCCCGAAAATTTAATAGTGTCCACTGCATCAAGCTTGTCAAACATATCCATCACCCCTGATGCGACCAGATACAAATCACTTACAGGCTCCTTCAATACAATGATATCCTTGTCAATATCCTTTGGAGTCTTTCTGCCCTTTGGCACGGTAAGTATTTGGGTACCGTCCTTTGTAGTAAGTATCTTGTATCCACCCTCATAATAGTCAACAGAAAAATTCTTTGCATATAAAAGCTTCATACTGCTCTTATATATAAGACCGTTTTGTGCCTCTGCCTCAGCCTTCGATTCGGTATTCCCTGAATCGGAAGAAGGACTGTCACAGCCTGACAGCCAGAACAGTCCTATAATTGATATCAATATATATATAATTATCTTTTTTCTTCCATGCATAGCTTAATTATTCTCCATCCTCACCAAGCACCTCTGTAGCAGAATCTGAATGGAAGGTGAGTGTGTACTCAACCTCGTGCGGCTTGCTCATAGCAACTGTATCTCCGATAACCTGCATAGGTGTATCAAGCTTAACCGGAATTTCAAATACAGAATTGCCGTCTGTATTTACAGGCATGTATTTCTGTCCGTCAACTATCATATAGTCATAGTTTGGACTGCTCCACTGCACTGTTGCAGTAGCGGCTCCACCGCTTATAGTCACCTCAGCCGGTGATGCAATGCTCGCCTTACCGCTTCCGCCCTCGAAATCGAGATTGATATTGTATGTTCCGTCAGGAAGCTCTTTTCCTGCACTCTCAGATACGCTTGCATCTGCGTCCGCAGGTGTGGCATTTGAGACCTTTACCTTGTGGTCATACCATTTGCCCTTTGTACCGATAAGTGCAAGGTCAAATTCCTCATCCAAAACAGGAACCGGTATATCAAACGCATTGACCTCCTCAGTTGTGCCATCGCCATAATCGACAGTCTCTACAGTTGGCTCTAAAAGCTCAGCCTTGTCCTTTGAGGCATCCTTTGCTGTTCCCAAAAAGAGATTGACAATGTGTGTGGATGTGAGAGTAACATGTATTGTTGCCTTGCCATCCTTCACGGTGAGTGTACCTTTGTTGTCATATGCATCATTCACATGAAACATTGAGCTGTCTGTAGTAAACTCTGCTGTATATGTACCATCTGAAAGTGCTATCTTTTCTGTTTTTTCAGCCTTTTTTGTGCTCTCTGTCGCGTCCTGCACTGCTTTTTTGCTTTCTGTTTCAGCTTTTGCATTCTTATTGCCGCAGGCTGCCAAGCTCATGGCACAAACCAGTGTCATTGCAACGATATAAGTAAACTTGTTTCTGAATAATTTTCTCATGTCTGATATACTGCTCCTGTTATTTTATAGCTTCCCCACTATACATTTAAGTAACTGCTACTTGCTCATAGCAGCCGCTGTATGCTCAACATAAAGCTTCTGGATACCCTCAATCTCACCAAGTCCGTTAATCTGTGTATCGATTTTATCAAACTTTCCTGATGCCTTAAACTGTGAAAGCCATGAATCATCATCACTTCCCGCCATATCATTGTTGGCATGGTCTCCTGCAACAACCATAAGCGGACGAAGAATGACATTCTTGTAACCAGCGGCTGACACCTTCTCAATGACAGACTCACATGATGTATCCTCCGGCTCACCCTCTACAGTTCCGATAAATACGTTCTCATAACCCAAAGCTGTCATCTGGCTCTGCATCTGGCTGTATGAAATCTTTGCTGTATGGCTTGTTCCATGTCCCATAAATACAAATGCTGTGCCCTCTTCCTTTGCAGCATCAAGGCTGTCATAGCCTGCCTTTTCTACTGCTTCCTCTGTAAGAATTTCTGCAACGGCCTTTTTATCCTCATTTACAACTGTTGCATCACTTCCAACCTCACCGAGGAGTGGCTCTGCAATCTTTACAGACTCAAATTTATCCTTATACTTCTCTACAGCCTCTGAAAGCTCATCATACTCTGCGCCATGCATCAGGTGTGTAGGCTGTACCACAAGATTCTTTACACCATTTTTGACTGCACGCTCAAGTGCCTGATCCATATTGTCAATCTTCTCGTCATCTCTTGCCTGTACATGATTGATGATAATCTGTGCTGTGAAGGCTCTTCTGACTGACCAGTCAGGATTTGCAGCTGCTATTGCATCCTCCACACCCTTGATATCAGCCACACGGCTGTCGTTGAAGGATGTACCAAAGCTTACTACAAGAATCTCGTTCTCGCCGATATCATCCTGGTTTCTCGGATCATCCTTTGAAGCATCGCCTGTATCTCTGCCGAAATAGTCAGGATCAGCATTTTCTCCCTCTACAAGCTCCTTCTGTGCGTCTGTGAGCTTGTCCCAGGCCTCCTTAGCCTCCTTGCACTGCTTGTCTGTATCATCTGTTCTCTCCTGCACGTAGATTGCATCGATTAAATCTGCCACATGCATTGCTGCCTCCTGATCTGCGTTTGCGCTTGTCTCACTCTCTGAAGTCTTAGATGCCTGTGTATCATTCTTTGCATCATCTGCCTTGCTGCCACAGCCGGTCACTGCTGTCATAGCCATAACTGCTGCCATCAGTACTACTACTAATTTCTTTTTCATGTTTTCTCCTTTTCATTCTCCTTGCAGCTATTAAGCTGCACATGTTTTAAATATGTAAGACGAAAACATTTAAAGCGTCAAAAATAAAAGCTCTTTGTACTATTATGTCAAAGAGCTATACATGTCAAAATCCTTCTAACCCAGACTATACGGCTATCATAACCTTGTCTGTAATTATAATTATTTCATCACGTACAGCCAGTTACTCGTGGCTTGAAACACTATTGTTTCCGTACAACACAAAGGCAGGTATCCCGGCTTATATATCATTGCTTCGGCCGTCTTCCCGGTTGCCCAGTGACTTATTGGCCGTCACTCCTTAATTACGGTGACGAGTTCGTACAGGATTTGCACCTGTTTCCCTTTTCACCGGAGCCAGCTTCACATCGCCTGTCATAAATCAGATTCAAATGCTTGTCTGCTCCGACACCTTTATGCTACATATTCAGTTTCTTCGTGCGTTGCTTACGCAATCGCTTGAATTATTATATTACAACTTGTAACATTATTCAACAGATTTTTATCAGACGCTTTACAGACACATTTACAAAAGCGGTGCAAAAAGCTGCAAAATACTCTGCAGCAGCCTGCCTGCAAATGAGATATCATTTGTGCTTTCCTCATACACCTCCTCTGAAACCGCAAACGTCTCTATCGCATCCTCTTTTATTTTTCCGATGCACTGAGTCCTGTACATGTATACAAAATCCTCAAAATTCCAGTACATGCTCCTGAAATCCAGATTGCATGTGCCAACTATCGCAGTATCATCATCTGCCACAATACACTTTGAATGTATAAAGCCGGGTGTGTATAGATATATCCTTACCCCCGCCTCGATAAGAGGTCTGAAATTGGCTTTTGTCTGCAGATAAATGAGCTTTTTATCGGGAATCTTAGGTACAACAATACGCACATCAACACCTGACCTGGCTGCCGATATCATAGCATGTGACAGCTCCGTTCCAAGTATCAGATATGGTGTAAAAATATAAACATATTTTTTAGCTCTTGAGATGATACTCACATAAAGATTCTCTCCTACATCATCATGCTCAAGCGGTGAATCGCAAAACGGCTGGACAAAACCGCTTTTCTCTGACTGGCTGAAGGTATTGTGTGGATTCAGATATTCATCATGCACAGCATTGTCCTTATTGATATAATTCCACATCTCAAGGAACATCGTCGTGAAACTGTTTACACACTCTCCCTCCACACGGATACCGGCATCCTTCCAGTAACCAAACCTGATTTTTTTGTTGATATACTCATCTGCTATATTGTAACCACCGGTATGCGCCACACGTCCGTCTATCACCAGTATCTTCCTATGATCCCTGTCATTCATAATTACTGAAAGCATGGGCTTATATGGATTGAAGCGTCTGGTCTGTATTCCGATGCTCTCCATCTCCTTTATAAAATGTGGCGGAATGGCATTTATGCTGCCAAAATCATCATATATGATTCTCACCACAACTCCATGCTTTACCTTTTCTTTGAGTATATCAAGTATCTGATCAAGCATAACGCCACTGCCGATTATGAAATACTCCATAAAGATAAACTTTTCAGCTGACCTTAAATCTTTTAAAATGCTCTCAAAAGCCTCCTCACCTGATTTAAAGTACTCTGTGCAGTCCTCCGCATACAGTGGATATTTCTGATTTTGAGTGATAAGCCTGCTTTGTCTGTATGCATCCATATTTGTCAGTCTGAGTGTCTCATTTAGCAGCTCGTTCTCAGGCCGAAGCGGCGCATATGCTTCCACAATTCTTGCCATTCTTTTCTGTGTCTTCGACGTAAGCTCCGGTCTTCCGAAAAAGAAATAGCACGGAATACCAACGATTGGAACACTCAGTATCAAAAATATCCATGACATTTTTATATACATTTTCATCCGCCTGTTGACAATATAAAGCGAAAGCAATATGGCTGCCACATACAGCAGATCCTGAAACACCCTGCTGGCAACAGATGCCGTATAAAACAAAAAGAACCACCATATCATCTGTATGATTATTATTGTTGAAACGATAAATAGCTTTGAAAGCAGTTTTTGTAATATTTTCCTCATCTAAGCCCTACCACGAAATTACTATTATACAACCTAATATTTCCTATATTATCTATAATAAATCTCTAATACATATTATAATATTCCCACCAATTTATCAACATTTATAATCCCCCACGAGCCTTTGTGACTATCCCCTGCCCTGTCACATGTATTATACAGGGCTAGCTTAACCGCCTCCGGTCTCATATTTGGATTTTTTTCCAATAGAAGTGCTATGGCACCTGACACAATCGGTGTAGCCATTGAAGTACCTGTTTTTCTTACATATGTGCCATCCCTCGTTCCAAGGCTTATGATATCATGCCCGGGAGCCAGAATCTCAGGCTTTACAATACAACAGTCGGTAGGACCTTTGCCACTTCTTATATCATCAAAGCTTCCGACTGTTATTATTTTTCTTGAAATTCCCGGCACAGTTACAGAAAACGGTGCCGGGCCGTAGTTGCCCGCTGCTGCAACAACTACCACTCCCATATCCCACAATTCATCTATCAGCTTCAATATCTTAATACGCTCTGCTGTATCAGAACATGGCAGATATCCTACAGAGAAGTTGAGTATTTTTATATTAAGTCTGACGCAGTTTTCTTTTATATACTTAAGTGCACGAATTGAATCCGATGTCTGTCCCATGCCAAGATAATCAAGCACCTTAAACACATATAGTCCTGCCCCCGGAGCCATGCCTATATCTGCAGCCGATAATATACCGCACACATGTGTACCATGCCCGTTATCGTCATAACATGTCTCCTTTCCACCCACAAAATCCATAAAGTGCTTTATACACCCATCAAGCTGTTTGTGTTTAAACACACCCGTATCAAGCACTGCTATATTGACATTTTTACCACTATATCCATTTTTATATACCAGATTTGCATTTATACTATATTTCGCATTTTTCATTATTATTTTATTTTTTAATTTAGTATATGATTCGTTTTCACAATATGACACAGACGCACCTGTTTTGCCTTACATCATATCACCTTACTATAATTTCATATATTAAAAGGACTGCACCTGCGTGCAGCCCTTTACTTGGATATTATTGTTATACTTTAACGTATATTAATTAATCCTCTTTTACATCCTTCATAGAGAAGCTGATTCTTCCCATCTTGTCCTTGCCAAGGCAAACAACCTTTACCTTGTCTCCAAGTGTGAGTACATCCTCTACTCTGTTGATTCTCTCTTTTGCAATCTTAGAAATGTGAACCATTCCCTCTTTGCCAGGAGCAAATTCGATGAAAGCACCGAACTCCTTGATGCTTACAACTGTTCCCTCAAGGATCTGTCCCTGCTCAAAATCAGTTGTGATAATCTTAATCATGTCGATTGCCTTTGCAATCATCTCTTTATCTGTTCCGCAAACTGAAACAGCGCCATCATCTGTGATATCGATCTTGACACCGGTTCTGTCGATAATCTCGTTGATTGTCTTACCCTTCTGTCCGACAACATCACCAATCTTTGATGGATCGATTGTAATCTGCTCAATCTTTGGAGCCCACTCATTTACTTCTTTTCTAGGCTCAGCGATTGCCTTGCTCATGACCTCATCCATGATGTAGAGACGTGCCTCACGTGTTCTCGCGATTGCCTCCTCAACGATAGGTCTTGTAAGTCCGTGAATCTTGATATCCATCTGGATAGCTGTAATACCCTTATGTGTACCTGTTACCTTGAAATCCATATCTCCGAAGAAATCCTCAAGACCCTGGATATCTGTAAGTACAAGGAAATCATCATCTGTATCGCCTGTTACAAGTCCGCATGAGATTCCGGCAACCATAGCCTTAATCGGAACACCTGCAGCCATAAGTGACATACATGATGCACATGTTGAAGCCATTGATGTAGAGCCGTTTGACTCAAATGTCTCAGATACGGCACGGATAGTATATGGGAACTCCTCAATGCTTGGAAGTACAGGAACAAGTGCCTTCTCAGCAAGTGCTCCGTGTCCAATCTCACGACGTCCCGGTCCACGTGATACCTTTGTCTCTCCTACAGAGTATGCAGGGAAGTTATAGTGATGCATATATCTCTTTGTTGTGATATTTGCATCAAGTCCGTCGATTTTCTGAATCTCTGATAAAGGAGCAAGTGTTACAACATCACAAATCTGTGTCTGTCCACGGGTAAACATTGCAGAGCCGTGAACTCTAGGAATCAAATCAACCTCTGCTGCGAGTGGTCTGATCTGGTTGATTGCACGGCCGTCCGGACGCTTATGATCCTTTAAAATCATCTTTCTGACTGTCTTCTTCTGATACTGGTAAATAGCCTCACCAAGTACTGCAAGGTACTCCTCATTGTCAGCGAAGGCTTCCTCTAACTGCTCTGTGATAGCTCTTATATTTTCCTCACGCTTCTGCTTCTCATCTGTGAATACTGCCTCCTCCATCTGCTCAGGAGTAACAATTTTCTTGATATCCTCGAACATCTGCTCAGGAATAGCACAGCTCTCATACTCATGCTTTGGCTTGCCAATCTCATCACGGATCTGATCCATGAATGCGATAACTGTCTGGTTGATATCGTGGCACTTGTAGATTGCCTCAATCATCTGATCCTCAGGAATCTCATTGGCTCCTGCTTCAATCATGATGACCTTTTCCTTTGTAGAAGCAACTGTGAGCTGTAAATCGCCCTCATCCCACTGCTTCTGTGAAGGGTTTACGATAAACTCTCCATCAACAAGTCCCATCTGTGTCATGGCACATGGTCCGTCAAACGGAATATCTGATATATGAACAGCAAGAGCTGTACCGATCATTGCAACTATCTCAGGACGGCACTCAGGATCCACTGACATGACAAGGTTGTTTAATGTAACATCATTTCTGTAATCCTTTGGGAAAAGAGGTCTCATAGGACGGTCAATTACACGATCTGTAAGGATGGCGTTCTCAGATGCCTTTCCCTCACGCTTGTTAAAACCACCCGGAATTTTTCCTACAGAGTACATCTTCTCCTCGAACTCAACGCTGAGTGGGAAGAAATCCACACCGTCACGTGGCTTGTCAGATGCTGTAGCTGTTGAAAGGACTGTTGTATCACCATACTTGATAAAAACAGCTCCGTTTGCCTGAGCTGCTACTCTTCCGATATCTACAGTAAGAGTCCTGCCGGCAAGTTCCATTGAATAACTTTTGTACATATTAATTCTCCTTAAAATTCTTTTGCAGAAGTGTATTCCTCTTCCGAAACTACTAAACAATACATGTACGCTCATGCACTCTTTAGTGGTCTCGGCTTACTTCTGCTTTTCAAAAAACAATAATAAAAACAATAATAGAGCGGAATAATAATTACTCCGCTCTAAAGAAAATACTATTTTCTGAGTCCTAAACGCTCGATAAGTGAACGATATCTCTCGATATCAATCTCCTTAAGGTATGCAAGTAATCCACGTCTCTGACCGATCATCTTTAACATTCCTCTTCTTGAGTGATGATCCTTTGGGTTCTGTTTGAAATGCTCAGTTAACTCTGCGATTCTTGCTGAAAGAATTGCAATCTGAACCTCTGGTGAACCTGTGTCATTTGGTGTTCTACCGTACTCTGCGATAATAGCCTGTTTCTTTTCCTTTGCGATCATTGTTGATCCTCCTTATATTATAATGCGCCCTGATAACTGTATGATGCTCAGCAATAGGTCGGAGTGTCCAACTACCGAACATGGGCAAAACCACACTTATGCAGTATAGCATAGTAAGCATTTGTTGTAAACTGTTTTTTTATTAATCCGGCAAATATCTTGCGACACAAATCGGATTTCTGTAATATGCATTTGAAACCTTGATTCCATCACGCTTGTTGCTGGCATGTACAATCTGTCCGTTTCCGATATAAATTGCAACATGTGAGATACTCCTTCCACTTCCGTAGAAGAATAAATCTCCCGGCTTTGCTTCAGATGCACTGATTTTTGTGCCGTATGAAGGCTGTGCTCTTGATGAATGCGGTAATGAGATTCCATACTTTCCAAGAATTCTCATTGTGAAGCCTGAGCAGTCAACTCCCTTCTCAAGGCTTGTACCACCCCACACATATCTGTTTCCGACAAACTGTAACGCATACGATACAACAGATGCCCTTACATCTGATACGCCGTCACCATACTTCACCTGCTCTATTGTCTTTGCTGTAGGAAGTGCCTGTGCCAGTGTCACATAATCCTGTGATATATATCCTACCGAATCATCCACACTTATCTCAACCCAGCCGTCAGCGACAGAATTAACCGTGAATGCCTCTGAATTTCCAACCTGCGAAAGCACCGCAGCCTCTGTTGACTTCTCTGCACGCACATTCAGTGTTTCCGTATTTACTGTGGCAACCGTCTTAATCTCCTGTTCTGCAATAGCCTCTGCCTCATCTCCTGTCACAAGATACTGCTTGTTTACATATCCTGTCACCTTGCCTGATGTGACCTTGTACCATTCTCCGGCATCCTCAAGAAGCTCACAGGCATTGTGATTGGTAAGTATTCCTATTACCTCGCTGTCTGTCGAAGCTTCCTGTCTGATATTTAAGTTTCCGCTGCTGATAACCGACATACCAAGATTTGTGTAACCACAGGTCTGTGCGGCTGTCGGTGTCTGGGATGCCTCATTTGCCTGTTCTGTCTCCTGTGCAGTATTGCCAACCTGTGCACCCTGAGCAGATGCAGTAACAACATTGCTGTCGTTTTGCGCTACCGATACGTCAGCTCCATAATAAGTAAGAGCCGATGTAACCCCTGCTGTGAGAAGCTCTGTGGCATCTGCCGCCTCTGTCAGACCAAGGGCCACCCCCGCATTGACTGTTCTGTTTTCCTTTAATGATGTTCTGGCATCTACTGTGCTGCTTGAACTCATAGATACAGCACCTATAATAATAGCAAACGCTACAACGCCTGCTGCCTGTCCTAATTTTAATTTATTTTTCATATAGCCTCCAGTTCATGCTATCCATAATCCCATGTTTACGAGTATATCACAAATTGTTAAAATGTCAATATTTCTCCGTAATATTTCCGTAATATTTGTCATTTTTTCGTTATTTTGGGTAATTTCGCAAAAAAACAGCCACACTAGAATGTGTGACTGCCTGCATAATTGATTGTATAATTGATATCTGCACTCATCTGGCTCTTTAACGCTTCTATTGAATCAAACTTCATCTCAGGTCTTACGAACTTATGAAGCTCTACCATGATATCCTGTCCGTAAACATCCTGCCCAAAATCTATGATATATGTCTCTGCACCGATTGGATTTTTGCCCTCTATAGTAGGCTTGCATCCTATATTGGTTACACCAAGGTACCAGTTGTCCCTGACAAGAACTCTTGACATATACACTCCCTTTGGTGGAAGCAGCTTATCGTGCGGCACTGAAAGGTTGACTGTCGGAATGCCAATAGTCCTGCCTAGTGCTCTGCCATGCACTACTCTTCCTTTTATGAAAAAGGGATATCCCAGCAGTTCATTCGCCTTTTTAATATGTCCTGCCGCAATCTCCTCGCGGATATAGGTACTGCTTATATCCCTGTCTCCATCCTTTATCTTGTCCACCACAATAAGCTCGTATCCAAGCTCTCCTGCCATCGCAGAAAGCAGCCGATGGTCTCCTGCCCTGTTGTGCCCGAAACGGAAATCATCTCCGACAATGATACACTTGACATTAAGACTTTTAACTATCCATCTGACAAACGCATCCGCCTCCATCGTCATCACCTGTGGCACAAACGGACACTCTATCAGATAGTCAATACCTGATTTTTCAAACACATACTCTTTTTCATCGTTTGTGATTATAACCTTTGACTCAACGCCAAGTACCTCCGATTTGGGAGGAATGTCAAACGTAAATATGATGCGCTTGTAGCCATGCAGATTGCTCTGTTCAATTTGCTTTTCCATCAGAAATTCATGTCCTCTGTGAAGCCCGTCAAACTTTCCAAACGAGATGACGGACGGCTCCTTGACATGAAAATCCAGAGTTTTGCTTATATATTCCATAATATCTGTATACTATTCTATTCCATAAAAATCTTAACCGGCTTAAACTCACCGGTCTCATCAAGATACGAATACACACCGACAAATATGCCCTCATGATTGTATACTCTGTATCTTATATCAGAGTCAGCACTGTGTTTTAAATAATCCGTAAGCACTGCCGGAATTTTATTTCCATTTCTGACAAGCTTATCAGCATCTGAAGCAGTATGCACTGCCGGCAGATTTTCGAATACTCCGTCAACAGGCATCACCATATCAAAGCAGCCTTCATCCACCTTTGACTGAATCTGTGAAAGTGTAAGTGCATGCTCTAAGTCAAAGCCTGCTACCCTTACTCTAAGCAGTGACTTCATGCAGCCATGGCAGCCCAGCCTCTCTCCGATGTCATTGCACAGCGTCCTGATATATGTGCCCTTTGAACAGTGCACCGTCATCGTAACCTCAGGCAAATCAATGCTTTCAACCTTGATATCAAACACCTCGATATCCCTGGCTTTTCTCTCTATAACCTTGCCCTCCCTGGCAAGCTCATAGAGCTTTTTCCCATTGACCTTTAGAGCCGAATACATTGGCGGCACCTGCTTTTGTCTGCCAATAAACTGTGATATTGCATCATACACCGCCTGCTCAGTCACATTGACCTTAGCCTGATTTAAGACCTGCCCTGAAATATCCTGTGTATCTGTCTCCTGTCCTAAAAGCAGCACAGCTTTATAGACCTTGTCCTTATCTGTCAAAAGGTCACACACTCTGGTTGCCTTTCCAAGGCAGACAGGAAGGACGCCTTGCGCATCAGGATCAAGTGTACCTGTATGACCAATCTTCTTCTGGTGGAATATGCCTCGAAGCTTTGCCACAACGTCAAAGCTTGTATAGCCCTTTTCCTTGTATACATTGATTATTCCATTAACCATCTGCCCAAGAATCTCTCCCTAAATATTATCCTTAATTGCCGTAAGGATGCGGTCTGTTGCCACCTCAAGCGGTCCGTCAATCGTAAATCCGGCGGCCTTTACATGTCCACCGCCGCCAAATACCGACGCAACCTTTGCCACATCGTAATCACCGTTTACGCGCAGGCTGCCCTTGTAGGTACCATCCTCATTTTCGTAGAGAAATACAGCAACCTTTATATCCTTTGTCACGCGCAGCTGATTTACAATACCGTCGAGATGCTTTGGAAGCACATCGTACTTCTCCATCTCAGCGCGCGATACTGCAGACAATATAACATCACCATTCAGATACAAAGCAGCATTCAAAAGTGCCTGCCCCATAATCTTGTTCTGAGCAAATGTCTTTGTATAAAATGTATCATCGATTATCCTTGAATAATCAATGCCCATCTCCATCAGGGAGCCTGCTATATCCATAGTCTTTTTTGAAGTGCATGAATACTGGAACACGCCTGTATCATGCACCATGCCTGTGTAAATACACTCTGCTATCTGTATTGTGATGCGCTCCTTCGGCAGAAGTTCAAACACAAGCTCACAGGTTGAGCTCGCATCCGGAAAGATGTAATTTGCGTCTGCAAAGGCCCCGTTTGTAACATGATGATCTATGCAAAGTGTCCTTTTTGCAGACTCAAAATACTTAGCTGCACTTCCCAGTCTGCCTGTGTCACTGCAGTCACATGCTATGAACAGATCGTATACTGTATCATCCGCATAGCTGCTGTCAATCTCATCTGCTCTTTGCATAAACTTAAAGATGTTTGGGCTTGGCTCTAAATAAAGCCTTGCCTTTATATCAGGATAATAATCCTTTATGTAGTTGTATACAGCAAGTGTTGAGCCGACACAGTCGCCGTCCGGTCTCACATGACCGGAAACGGCAACTGATTGTGCATCCTTTAAAATAGAATCAATCTCTGTCATAATCAATCCTCTTTGTTAATCCTCTTTGAGATTTTTTGTTACTTCATCAATCTTTTTAGACATCTCAACACCATACTCTATAGACTGGTCTATGATAAATGTAATGGCAGGTGTATTTCTTAAATTGATGTTCTTTGCGAGAGTTCTGCGTATATATCCCTCCGCTGACTTAAGTCCTGCAAGTGTATCAGCCTGTGATTTCTTGTCACCAAGCACACTGATATAAGCCTTTGCTGTCTTTAAATCAGGTGCCACCTCGACAGCAACAACACTTGTCATGGGATTGATACGCGGATCCTTTATCTCACCGCGTATGATATTTGACAGTTCACGCATTACCTCTTCGTTGATACGAATATTTTTTATGCTGTTCTTTCTCATATAATCCCGCTTTCTTTTTATATTAAACCGTAACTATCCGAATAGCTGCATTAATTCAAGATAACCAATATATGATTATCTCGGAACCTCTACCATCTTGTAAGCTTCAACTATATCGAATTCCTGAATATCATTAAATCCGTCAAATACAAGACCACACTCATAGCCTGTCTTGACCTCCTTGACGTCATCCTTGAATCTCTTGAGTGAAGCAAGGTCTCCCTCGAATATCTGCTCACCCTCTCTGCTAATTCTGACACGGCAGCCTCTCTCCATAAATCCGTCAAGCACATATGAACCTGCAATGTTTCCAACGCCTGAAGCCTTGAAAATCTGTCTGATTTCCGCATGTCCGATAACCTTCTCCTCAAATACAGGATCAAGCATACCCTTCATGGCAGCAGATACATCCTCGATCGCATTGTAGATGACCTTGTAAAGTCTGATATCTACGCCCTCACGGTCTGCTGTAGCCTTGGCAACAGGATCCGGTCTGACGTTAAAGCCAATGATGATTGCATTTGATGCTGATGCAAGGATAACATCTGACTCGTTGATGGCACCAACGCCGCCATGGATGACCTTGACCACAACCTCCTCATTTGAAAGCTTGACAAGACTCTGCTTAACAGCTTCAACTGAACCCTGTACATCTGCCTTTACGATGATATCAAGCTCCTTCATATTGCCGGACTGAATCTGTGAGAACAGATCATCAAGTGACATCTTTGCCTTTGTATCCTCGATGAGCTTATTCTTCTCCTCTGAAATATATGTGTCAGAGAATGCCTTTGCCTCCTTCTCTGAATCACATGCCACAAATGTCTCACCTGCTGAAGGCACACTGTTGAGTCCAAGTATCTCTACAGGTGTAGAAGGCTTAGCCTCCTTTACTCTGCGGCCCTTGTCATCAATCATGGCTCTTACCTTACCATAGCTGCTTCCGCATGCGATAGGATCTCCGACATGGAGTGTTCCTTTTTGTACAAGCACTGTGGCAACCGCACCACGGCCTTTATCAAGCTGTGCTTCAATTACGAGACCTCTTGCGTTTCTATCAGGATTAGCCTTGAGCTCGAGCACCTCTGCTGTGAGAAGAATCATCTCAAGGAGATTGTCGATACCCTCCTTAGTATGTGCAGATACAGGACAGAATATTGTGCTTCCACCCCAATCCTCCGGGATAAGCTCATACTCTGAGAGCTCCTGCTTAACCTTGTCGATATTGGCACTTGGCTTATCTATCTTGTTGACTGCAACGATAATCTCAACACCTGCTGCCTTTGCATGGTTTATTGCCTCAACAGTCTGCGGCATTACACCATCATCTGCAGCAACAACAAGGATTGCGATATCAGTAGAGTTTGCACCACGCATACGCATTGCTGTAAATGCCTCATGTCCCGGTGTATCAAGGAATGTGATGTTCTGGCCATTGATTGATACAACAGATGCACCAATGTGCTGTGTAATACCACCTGCCTCACGGTCTGTAACACGTGTCTGTCTGATGGCATCAAGCAGTGATGTCTTACCATGATCTACGTGACCCATTACGCAGACTACAGGTGGACGAGGAACCATCTTGCTCTCATCCTCTTCATCCTCCTTGAGAAGCTCTGCAATCACATCGACCTTCTCCTCTTCCTCACATATGAAATTGAACTCTAAAGCAATCTCCTCAGCAGCTGCAAAATCAACCTCAGAGTTAACTGTTACCATCTCGCCCTTCATGAAAAGCTTCTTTACGATGGCTGAAGGCTGAACCTTCATCTTATCAGCTAAGTCCCTTATTGTAATCTTCTCCGGAAGAGAAATTGTCTTAATCTCGTTCTCATCCTCTTTTGGCTGTGCCTTCGGCTGCTGTGGCTTTTTCTTACCGCCGTGCTTCTCGAGATTGATGTAATTCTCCTGCTTCTTTCCGAGCTTATCCTGCTTCTGGCTCTGATTGTGATTATGCTTATTCTTTCTATCGTTGCCTCTGTCGCGGCTCTCCTTTCCTCTTACATCATCAGGAGCTGCAACTGCAACTGTTTCTTTTCTGAAACGATTTCTGTCATCACCTCTGCTGCCTGTTCTATCGTTATTTCTGTCATTGCTCCTGCTTCTGTCGTTGCTTCTGCTTCTGTCATTATTTCTGTCAAAGCTTCTGCCACCCTCTGCAGGACGTCTGGAGTCATTTCTGAAGCCTCTGTTATTGTCTCTATTATTGTCTCTGCTGTTATCTCGGTTATTGTTGTCGCGATTGTTTGTTCTTCTATCGCTGTTTCTGTCCGTATTTCTGCTTCTGTCGGCATTTCTGTCAGTGTTTCTGTTGTTGATTTTGTCGCCATTGTCCTGACGTCTGTCGCTTCTTCTATCAGCGTCAGCCTGACGTGCCGGACGCGAATTGGCTGCCTTCATATCTGCATACGGATCCGCTGTACGCTCACTTATAGGGCGCATAGCTCTCTCTCCGACAGGTCTTGGCTTAATAATGCTGTGCTGCTCAGGACGTGATGACTGATTATCGCGTCTGCCATTGCCATTTCTGCGCTGCGAACTGTTATTTCCATTATTTCCGCTGCCGTTTCCACCATTTGTTTTCCTACCCTGCTTACTGTACTGGGCATTGAAAACTGCTGTGATGCTTGCCTTTTTCTTTGGTCTGTCGGCTGCCTTAGCCTCATCCTTTTTAGGTTCTTCCTTCTTAGGTGCATCTTTTTTTGCTTCTGTTTTTGCGTACTTCTTTCGTACAATTTGCTGTGCCTCATCCTCAAGACCGCTCTGCACATTTTTGACAGCAAACTGTGTGCCGTTTAATGTGTCTATGACGTCCTGCGACTTTATATTTAATTCTTTTGCAAGTTCATGAACTCTCATTTTTGCCATATATCTATTTTCCTCCATTATTCAGTTTTATTCGACTGCAGCTTTTTTATCACTGCATTTGCAAGGTTTTCATCCGTTACTGCAAGGGAAGCGCGAAACTCTTTGCCTATTGCATTCCCTAACCCCACCTTGTCACTATAAAAATAAATCGGAACCTCATAGAAAGCAGTCATATCCGAAAAATGCTTCTTTGTGTTGTCTGATGAATCATCTGCAACTATCACTAAAAATGCCTTTCCTGTCTTTACAGCTTTCTCTGTAGAAAACTCTCCGCTAACCACATTGCCTGACTTTGCTGCTAATCCCAGCATAGAAAGTACTCTATCTGTCAATTTGGTTCATCTCCTTTTCAAGCTCCTCATATACCTGTTCTGATACACTAACACCAAGGGAACGCTCAAGTGCCTTTGTCTTTTTAGCCTTTTTAAAGCATTCAAGGCTCTTACATATATAAGCTCCCCTGCCGTTTTTCTTGCCGGTGTCATCGAGAATTATGTCGCCCTCCGCAGTCTTTACCACGCGAATAAGTGACTTCTTTTCCTTCATCTCCTGACAGCCTACGCATTTGCGCATTGGAATCTTTTTATTTGCCATTACTGCTCATCACCACTATCTGCCGCATCATTTTCTGTACCTGCTGCTTCGTTCTCGTCAGCCTCTGTATCAAAAGCCTCTGCCTGTACATCTGCCTGTTCTGTATCAGCTAATCTCTCGTTCTCAGCAAGCTCATCATCCGAATAATCATAATCGTCATCATAATCATCCTCTTCATAGTCATTCTCATAATCCATGAAGTCCCCTGACTCTCTGGCCTGTGTCTCGCTCTTGATATCAATCTTGAAGCCTGTAAGTCTTGCTGCAAGTCTTGCATTCTGTCCTTCCTTACCGATTGCAAGTGAAAGCTGATAATCCGGAACAACAACCTTTGCTGATTTCTCATCTGCATCTGCGATAACAGAGATAACCTTTGCAGGGCTAAGTGCGTTCTGGATAAGTATTGCCGGATTCTCATCCCATGTGATGATATCGATTTTCTCACCGCGAAGCTCATTTACGATAGCATTTACTCTGGCACCATTCATACCTACACATGCTCCTACAGGGTCTACGTTTGGATCATTTGACCATACTGCAATCTTTGTTCTGCTTCCGGCCTCACGTGAAATAGCCTTTATCTCAACTATGCCCTCTTTAACCTCTGTAACCTCTGACTCGAAAAGTCTCTTCACAAGCTCAGGATGTGTTCTTGAAACAAGAATCTTTGGTCCCTTTGATGTGGACTTAACCTCAAGGATATATACCTTGATACGCTCTGTAGGCTTGAATACCTCACCCTTTATCTGCTCACTCTCAGTCAGAAGTGCATCTGCCTTACCTAAGTTGATGCTGACATTCTTTCCGATGTATCTTTGAACAACACCTGTCACAACATCCTTTTCCTTGCTGTTGTACTCGTCAAATATTACCTTTCTCTCCTCCTCGCGGATTTTCTGAAGGATAACATTCTTTGCGTTCTGTGTAGCAATACGTCCGAATTCCTTTGACTTAACCTCAACTCTCACGATATCTCCAAGCTGATAGTTACCGTTTACCTTGTGCGCATCTGCTAAGGAAATCTCCTCAACCGGATCCTCAACCGTATCTACAACCGTCTTCTCCTGGTAGCATGAGAAAGCACATGTCTCAGGATCTATTTCTACCTTTACATTGTCTGATTTACCAAAATGGTTCTTGCAGGCAGTCACAAGAGAGTTCTCAATTGCCTCAAGTAAAGTTTCTTTACTGATGTTTTTCTCCTGCTCTAATATATTTAACGCTTCTAATAACTCATTGCTCATTATTTTTTCCTCCTATTTGTGTTATCGTGCGCTTTAATTAAAAATCCAATGCCTGACGTATAAGCGCAATGTCACTCTTATTGAATGTAGTCTCATTGCCGTCTTCATCGGTTATTGTCACTGTATCCTTATCATAGGCTTTAAGCAGACCATAAAATTCCTTTGATTTGTTGATAGCCCTGTATGTGCGAATCTCTATCTCCTTATTCATATTGCGCACATAGTCCTTTTCCTTCTTGAGAGGTCTTCCAAGCCCCGGCGAGCTGACCTCGAAGGTGTACGAATCAGGAATATAGTCCTCTCTGTCGAGAATCTCATTCATCTGCCTTGCAACCACTTCACAGTCATCAACAGTTATGCCACCCTCCTTATCGATATATGCTCTCAGGTAGTTCATACCGCCTTCCTTAACATACTCGACATCAACAAGCTCAAAATTCATGCTGTCAAGAATTGGTTGTATAAAATTCTCCGTCTTTGCCTCATATACACTTGCCTTTGACATTTTATCACCTCTCTTTTTTATACTTGTAACTATTCATAATTGTTCCAAGTGGTTCTGAATAGCTGCCTGATGTTTATAAACGTGAATTGAGAGAGGACTTTTGCCCTCTCTCAATCTAGTCAACGTTGTTATCATAGGTATAATAGCACTATCAGAAAAAAAAATCAAGTTTTTTTAAAAAAGTACTTGCTTTTTTTGAAACTCCATGATAGTATAATACACGGTTCGTTGGTCAAGCGGTTAAGACGCCGCCCTCTCAC
>ERZ650302.387-NODE-387-length-23998-cov-5.740634_pt1 | contig 23998 bp, 15 predicted proteins | sample MGYA00376238_ERZ650302 | MGnify/ENA primary metagenome ERZ650302 (study PRJEB26733, sample SAMN07839298) | wastewater metagenome | biome: urban; feature: wastewater treatment plant; material: waste water | place: USA: North Carolina | collected 2016-04-28 ... | reverse complement strand
TCAGAACCATATTCAGCTTCTGCTAATTTATCATAATCAACTTCCTCATCTTCAGGTTCTTCTTCGTCAGTTTCATCAGTTTCTTCTTCTGCATCTGTATCTTCTTCAACAAAGTCAGAGTCATCTTCCACGTCATCTGTTGCTTCTTCTTCTGTAGGTGCATCTTCTGTAGCTGTAGGATCTTGAGTTGCTTTATCTTGAGCTTCTTTGATTTCATTCTCTTCTTCAGACATTCTTTTATTGAATTCTTCACGTCCTTCTCTTAGTAATATTTTAATATCACTTTTAAGATCTGTATCTGCTGCTCCTTCAGAGAAAGCTACTATATTAACACCATCTAATAATGAGTTAGCATATTTAGTTAAATCTTTTTTAACTACAGCAGTCGGGTATTCCATAGTTTCGCATTTCATTGCATATCTATCAATTTTATCAAATGTTTCTTTTATCAATAAAGATAAAGTCCCAGCTGATTGCATTTTAGGATTTGATTTATTATAATCTACTAATGTCTCACTAGTTAAATCTATAGCTTCACCGTAATTTAAAAATACAGCACCTAAATTAGACGCTTTTACTTCTTTTAAATATGCAGCATTCTCTCCAGCACCTTTAAGGTAATTTCCAATAATCTGTTTAACTATTTGATCTTTTATCTGTTTTACTTCTTTATTATATAACATTATATTCCTCCTTCTATATTATTGTCTTTATAATTAGTTCTATACTTGCTTCTGATAATGAGTTGTAGTATTCCTCTATACTGAATATAGGATTAGCTACTTTTTTAGATATTCTATCTGAGTATACTTCTTGCTCATCCAGTTGTCGTATGTGTTTAAGTAAATCCTCTTTGTTTCTAGGATATATTCTTTTTTCTTGGAGTATTATAATTAGTTCTAACTCTGGTGGTGATAATATCATTTCGTCAATCCTCCTATTAATTTTTCTACAGTTTTAACTACGTTGCTTATGATTTCATCTTTATTATTACCTGTAGCTAATAAACGAAGTGACTTAGTATCATAATATGAGAGTGCTCTTAATATAGGTTTCATTATATCTTTCTTTTTAGTCTTCTTATAAAATAATAGTATACTCTTATAAAACTCTTTTGCAAATGCTTCATCAGATATATTATTAATTAATTTATGTTTTAAAGATATTGTATATTTAAAGTATTCTACAGAGTCATATACAAACTCTTTTAAATAAGTAGGAGAATCTATATATAGTATAGTCATCTCTACTCGTTCATCTGCTTTCTCGAATACATGATATTTAGTTGTAGTATTAGATACAATATTCTCATCTCTTAATATAACATTGTAAGCATCATCTTGTATTACATCGAAATGTACCTTTTCTATATTATCGTTATCAGGTTTAGAAAAAGATAAGAACTTTTCATCTTTAACTAATTTTATATCTGATTTAGTTAACATCTTAGCATGATTTTTCTGTAATACTTTAAATACCTTTAATTCAATAGTCATTGGAGATAATATAACTAACCTATTTAACATATCACTGTCATCGTAGATGTGTTCAAATATCTTTTTCAAATTATTCTTAGCAGGATTATAACCAAAAAAACCATCACCAGCCATTGTAAATCTAGTTCTTTCATCTACTATTGGAGATCCTGGTATAACTATAGTTAATCTTCTATTAAATTTTAGATTACCAAATATAACAGGTTTTTTTAATATTTCTAATTCAGCTGAATACTTTATATTTGAATTCTTGAATCTAGCTTCTATGTCACTCTTTTTAAAACTTTTGATACTAATCACCTACTTTCTTTTCTTCTATAATATAAAGATGTTCTGTTTTTTTACTAGCTAGAACCTTTTGCCTTTGCACCAGAGGACATATTCCCTGCAAAGACACCTATTACCACATTAGAACTGTAAGCATACTGCACTAAAGCTTTATTTTTAGCATTTCTAAATGGCATAGCAATATTATTAATAGCATCGGAAAATTTCTGTGATATATCAGCAGTTAAGAAAGATCCTACTTCTTTCCCTTCTAGTTTACTTATTTGTATAGCCATATTAGCTTTAGCTGAAGCGGTTATAGTTGTAACATTCCCACCACAGATTGTAGCCATAAAGTTAGAAAATGAAGACGATAAGTTAACAGAATGTAATATCCATCCTGGTTTATCTCTAAATAGTCTAGGTAATAAATCAGTAATACCTACAGATAAAGCTATCTCTGTTGGTTGACCGTAATCATTAAGTGAGTTCATATTCTTTTGAATACTAAGTCCTGATACTATTGCGTAATCTGTGTTAATAGCAGATTGTGAAAATACTCTTAATACTGGTGGACTCATAATAAATCCTCCTGTACCTGAAGGTAGAGCTATCATTAATAATTTAATTAATGGAAACATTACATTCATGAATATAGATAAAGGGTCTCCTGCTGCAGATACAAACTTCATAGGAACAGTATAACTCTTATCAAATGTCGAATCACTCCATACATCTGGTATCATTGGATTACCTACCATAAAGTCTAACATATTATTGTCAGTAGTTCCAGCACCAAACATTTTAGAAGCAACCTCTTTAACCATTCCAGTAGCACTTCCTGCCATACTATCTAACGCATTCTTAAATTCTGAAGTTGAAGTGGCATTTGATAATGCATCACCAGATTCAATAGTTCCATCAACATAAAATGCAACAAATCCTGAATCTTCTTTCTTTGATTCTTCAGTTTGAGCTGTAGATGTTTTATTTACTATAACGTTAGCTAGTCCTAAACCTATATTTCTCCATACATTTCTATTAGCCGTTCCTAGTTGTATACCAACAGTACTTTGCTTAGATGTATTTCCTTGTGTTTTAGATTTCTTATTAGCTTTTATCCCACCAGATATAACATACTCTACTGATGAACTTTGTAACCCCATTAGAAAGATACATAATCTACAAGCTCTTGATACATCTCTCCAGTATGAATCCATTAGAGGGGCATTTTGATATATACTACCTGATAATACACCGCCCAGAACTGCTACTGCTGATCCACCTGTTGATATAGATTGTGCGTCATCTCCTGATATATTCCATCTTATCCATCCTGGTTTAAATGCTATGAATTGTCCATAAACTATATTTTGTTGCATATAGAAATAACCTAACCCATTATTATGATCCCTTGATGGGGGATCTGTATTATCTAAATATGATGCAGGCATTCCACCTATACCGTGTAACGCCCCTGGTGTAGCCAAGCTTAATATTATATCATGTTGACTTTTATTATATCTTTTAGAAGGTGATACAGTATCTGCTAGATTGGCTCCACTTTTTACTTTTACTCCTTTTATAGCAGCAGTATCAAATTTATCCCAATCAGCTAATGCTTTATCTGGATCTATAGCAGGTTTTAATGTAGCTAATATTTCTTTTAAACTAAATACTGCAGGTGCTGCTGGTGCTTCTGGTGTTACAGCTGCATCTTTAGCTTTTTTAGCTATATCTTCAGTGTTAGTGTTTATTGCACCAGGTTGTCCTGCTGGGACTCCAAATCCTGCTGTGGCTGCTGCTGCAGTTCCTTTTGTAGGTGCAACTCCTGTTCCTCTTGGGATTTTATATCCTGCTAAGCCGTCTGCTGTTGTAACTACGCTCATGTGTTCTCCTTTCCTTACATTATTTAGAAAAGAAGAAAGTGAGCTTTACTACTCACTTTTTCTCTTATTTTAATTTTTAATAAAGTCTTTGAATATTCCAGAAGCATATGAATATAGGTCTTCTGGTTCTTTGTTTACTACCGTAGTTGTATTAACTGGCGGTGCTTTAGTATTCTTAGCTGTTTCTTTTAGATGTCCTACTTGTTGCTTATTAACATCTAATAGTTTTTCTTGTACTTTCTTATTATCTTCAGTTACTTTTATTAATCTATCTAATAGATCAGTTACACCTTTACCTAATACGCTATCTTTCATTGCAGTGTTTTGTAATACAGCGTTGCCTATTTTAGCGGCTGCACCCCATAACATATCATTTTTAGCTTTCTTCATGGTTGTACCAGATCCTGGAACTGTATGATCTCCAACGCTAGGTAAGTTGACTTTAGAAGTTACTCCAGTAGCTCGCGCTAATCTTTCAGTAATACCTAAAGGTAATTCTCTTTGTGCTCTTACTTGCTCTTTTCCAGGTTTATCGTCACTAGCTTCATTTTTAGTAGGTTTTAATTTAGCTGTTGCATCAACTACACCTTTAGCCGTTGCACTGGCTGCATTAACTCCCGTGTTAGATATAGCAGCTGCTCCTGCTTGTGAAGCTGTTACTGGCCAGAAGAATCCCATTAGTTTTCTTTTTCCACCATCTCCATCATTCTTAGATGTTGGTCCTGTTGATACCCCACCTCTAGAAACTCCATCATCGGTTCCTTTCATGGATTGATTTCCACCTATAGTTTCAATCTTACCTCCACCTGGTTCAGATAAAAAGAATGCAGTATGTCCACCTTCTTTACCAGTATTTTTCCAAACTACTACTGCTCCTGGTTTAGGTGCATCTAATTTAATATATTCCTTTGAGTCTATTGGATATTGTGAATTCGGGCTACCTTTAAATGAAGGGAGTGCTTGTTTTATACAATATGAAACGAAAGCTCCACACCAAGATGTACTAGGACTTGGGTTTCCTCCCATAACAGATCCTAAGAACATAGTTATTTTATCTGGATTTTTTTCTTCTGTTATACCTATGAAAGATTTAGCTACATCTATCCATGGTGCATCTCCACCACCGGTTATTCCTGCACCAGGTGCTACAGGTGCTGCTGCTCCAAATTTAATTAGTTTCCCATCCTTATCAATAAATCCACCCCATTGTGATCCACCGTTTTTAGTAGTTCCAGCTGTAGGTGGTGGTGGGGCTGTAGGTGCTGCTGTTGCAGTTCCTGTATCTGTTCCTGTACCAGTTGACGTTGATGAGTCGGTTGATGTAGTTGATGTAGTTGATTTAGAGTCTACGGAGTCTTTAAGTTTAGCCATTGTTGCAGGTGAATGCATTATCATAGTTGTTGGTTTTTTCGCCATTAAATCATTCCAAGTTAAAGGTTTGAATTTATTATCGCTTGGATCTCCTATCCACATCTTATCACTATCTTTAATTACAGCAACCCAATGTGGCCGTCCAGATCCAGTTATTATTACAGACAATGCACTACCATTAGTATCCATACTTATTTTAGCTACTGCTACATTATTAGGCATTACTCCACCTATACACTCAGTAAAGAAAGACGCTTTAACATTATCTCCAGCTAGATGTTGTTTAGCTTGAACTAATAAAGTACTTTCTGATCTTGATTTACCGAAATAACCTAATATCATTCTAGCTACCGCTATTGCACATCCTGATTGTGCTACTGTTGTTCCTCCTAGTTTCGCCTTAGATACAGTCATCGAACCTTGTGAAACAAATGTTCCTGGTCCACCACCGGCTCCTCCTGACGCTCCTAACATAGTTTTAAGCTTAGCAGTTCTATTATGCCAACCTTTTTGAGATTTTCCGTATTTACCTGCATTTTTTGCAACTAATTCATCATAAAACTTATCTTGTTGATTAATAAAGTCCATTCCAGCTTGTCCTGCAGGTTTAGCATTAAGTGCTGATACCCAGTCAGGTTTTAATTTAGCTGCTTTAGACTCTGGTAGACCTAACATTCTAGTTACGAATTTAGATGCTCTTGCTGGACCCGAGTTAACTACTGTATTATACATTGCAACTGCTAGAGGGAATCCTTTAATATCATTTAATCCGTAATTATTCCAATAGTTCGTATATGTTTTTACTGCTAGTTCTTTAGGGAATTGTCTCATATCTCCAGTGTATCCAGTATGAATCCTTGCATTCTCTTGTGTTATACCAAATCTAGTAGGACCTCCTGTATCTACGACATATCCTCCATCTTTAGTATTTCCACCTTCTAATTCCCATATCATTTCAAGTGCTTTTCCGAAATCTCCAGTCATATTACCTAATGTACCAGTACTAGTTGTAGCTGCTGGAGCTGCTGCTGCTGCTGCTGCCGCTGGTGCAGCTATACTACTTCCAATTGATGTGTCTGATTCTTTTTTACTAGAAGATATTTTAATTGATGATGAAGGTCTCCATGCTTTACCTTTTGTTTCTGATCCATATCCTATCGAACGTCTCGAAGATCGTTGTGATCCTTCTCCACGTCCACCGCCAATACTCTTAGTAGATAACTTAGTTGCTATTGCTCCGAATACTGCTAATCCAGTGAATCCTTTAAATCTAGCATCTGTTGGTGCAACTGTTTCCCAGTCATCTTTCATTGGATCTCCGTAGAATATAGTACCTTTCTTATTAAGTAATGCTACATAGTGATTATCTTTAAGGAATGCTACTGCAGAACCATCTACTGACATTGCATTTTGTAAATCAGCTTCTGATTGTGTAACAGTACCTCCTAAATCACTAAAGTATCTTATACCTATTGATTTATCAGCTATTACGTGCTTTTTAGCTAATGTATATAAGTCCATATCTTTTATCGTTTTACCCATAAATTCTGCTATCATTTTAGCTACCGCTATTGCACAACCACTGTCTTTAACAGTACCATCACCAATATTTAATGATGCTAAGAATGTTTTCTGAGAGTAAAACTTAGGTTTAGTTCCATAAGCTTTATTACCTACTCCAGTAGATGATGTAGTTCCACCAGGAGTTGCACTTGATGTTGTTGCACTAGCTGTAGCAGTTCCCGCTGCTGCTGCTGCTCCAAATTTAATTAGTTTCCCATCCTTATCAATAAATCCACCCCAACCATATCCTCCAACATTATCTAACTGTTGTTTTTGGGTTTGATCGACTGTCTCCTTAACCTTTCCTTCAGCGGTGCCTTGTAATGCAGTACCTGTTGAGTTCTCATTTAAGTTGTATTTATCTTCAACGTAGTCTTCAGTATCTACTCCGCCTTCCATTTTAATTTTCTCGCTACCTTCTTCTCCTTCTTTACCTTCGTTAAGATCTCCACCTAAGCATTCAAATATAAGTGGTGCAATCCATTTAACGTCAGCAAATATAAATAACCATCCTAATACAGGAATAGAAGTACATGCTGATATGATAAATCCAGATAGTCCACAAGCTAATTTATGCTTCCATGTTACTTGTTCAATACCAAATACTTTCTTAGCACCCATTACCGCTGATATAACGTCAATTGCTGTGAATCCAACATTGATAATAATACCTACACCAGATGTAGTTAGTAATTGCTTAGCTCCAGATAGTAATCCTTTAACACCGGCCTTAGCTGCAGCTTCAGCACCGCCTTCGATCGCCTTCTTAGCTAACTTTTCTCCAACTTGAGTAAATCCTTTTATTATCTTTTCAATTGGTACTTTTGCAACTAATTTACCTATTAATGGTATTTTCTTTAATATCTTAACTGACTCTTGAATAACTTCAGTAAACTTAGATAAAGCTTTAGCTAACTTACCGCCACCTTTAGTAGCGCCTTTAAGTCCAGTTTGTATAACTTTCTCACCGGCTCCTTTTGCAGCTTTCTCTCCTACATCTTCTGCAGCTTCCTTACCTGCATTCATTGTAATCTTACCAGTTTTCTCATCCATATCAGGTATATTAATACCAAACTTCCCTAAGAAGTTCTTAATACCAGAATGAACACCTTTAAGAGTCTCTTTGAATCTATCAATTAGTACTTTAGAGAATGCTTTAAATATTTTAGGTATACCTTTTACTGAGGCTCCACCTTTCATGATTGCAAGCATATCAAGTCCAAGTAACCCTCCTAGTAATCCTAGTAACCAGTTACCTTTCTTCTTCTCTTTTTTCTCCTTACCATCGCCCATACCTGTTGCTATAGTTTGTAGAGCGTCAGCATTTTGTTTTTCTCTTTGTTCTTGTTGATTTTGTGTATCTAGTTGACTTTTAGCTACACTATTAGACCTATAAAAACTAGCTCCAGAATTACTTGTAGCAGCTATCAAGTTTTTAATACCTATTCCTATTTTACCTAATCCCATAGGAAGAGAAGTTTTAAACGACGATACTTTCTCTCTATATGATTCAGCATCGACTGTACCTACAACCCCTAAGGCTTCTAAGTGTCCACCTATAACTTTAACTCCTATTACTTTTTCTGCAACGTCATCTGATTTTACTTTCTTTAAGTATTTATCAGTCTTTATACTAGATACTGAAGATTTACTATCACCAGGTCCTGATCCAGCATTTATAGGATTGACATTAACATTTGTGTCTACTTTAGCTGTAGTTGCATCCCCACTATTACTAAGGATAGAACTTTTAACTGAAGAGCTGTTATTGCTAGCTTCCATTATTATTATTGCTGCTGATTGCATTTTAAGACCTTGTGCTGATCTAACGTCTGTTTTATCTGAGTTAGGATCAAAGATTTCTAATGCGTCATCACCAGATGATTTAAACGCTACAACGTAATGTCCAGTATCTATATTAGTAAGTGCTATAGCAACTTTCTTCTTAGGTCCTATACCAGTTAATAAAGCATCCACTTTAGGATCTGCAGCATTAGCTATATGTACATTTAAACCTAATCTATTTCCTACTTCTATAAAGAATTCTAGTTTAATACCACCAGAAGCTGGATCTATATATTTATTAGCTATAGGTATAAAGTCTTCAGGTAATACTTTTTGTCCAATCAATACACCAACCGCATAAGCTACGGAAAATATTCCACAACCTACTTTAGCTAGAGATGCACCAGATGCTAATTTTAAATCTTTATATTTACCTTGTACTCCTCTATTCTCTTTATCGATACCCTTACTATCACGTTTCATTGATCGTTTGCTTTTCTTTCTAGTTCCAAGTATCTCTTCCATAGAGTATCTTTCTTGACCAGCTGCTAATCCGAATTTCTTTCTTATCGAATCACCAAAACCACCCATTAAATCTAACCCTTTATTAAGCATAGAAGAAAACTTCTTACCAAGAAATCCTTTTTGAATTTTCATCATCATTGATCCAGCAGCCCAACCCATTACTGGTCCTAATAATTTACCGTAAGGTACATAGTTATTAGTAAACTTATTAACAGCTAGTCCTGTAGCAGTTGCAAATCCAACTGGTAACATTTCTTGCATTAATTTAGTTTGTAGTGCTTGACCACGAGTACGTCCATCAGACATAAGCTCATTACGTTTATCACCTAACATATCAACCATACCTTGCATTTTATGGTTCATCATTAATGACCCTGCAATAGAAGCTCCGATTAAAGGTGTAGACATCTTACCGTATCCTAAGTTCTTAGCATACATTGACGCTAACACACCTATAGCACCTGCTGATGCTACTTTAATTCCTGATCTTACTTTATATGATTTAAGTGATTCTTGAGTGAACGAAGTTATTTCTGATATAGGATCTATCGAAGCATAGTTAGAATCAAATGATGCTGCTCTACCATTGCCTTCTTCAAATTGTTTCATTACGTTTGATACTCCACCAGATTCTTCAAATGATGAGAATATCTTATTCTTGTTTTTAACTAATATATCTAATGAATTCTTAGCTACAGTATATTCTAATGTATTTACCCCATTAGGTTTACCTTCTATATCTTTTACTTTCTTAGATAACTTTCTAATAGCATCATTATAATAGTTTAATCCACGAGGACCAAATAATGCAATAGCTTCACGCTCATTAGCAATATCTAACCATTCTTTAGGTACTTCTAAATTATGTGCCATATATAGTTCTCTTTTATGAAAAGGAGAAGTACTACTATTAAAGGTTTTATCTAATGCTATAAATACTTCACTACTAGATTCAAATGATGATTTAGCTTTTCTAGCTGAAGCTGATCCTCTACTAGTATCAAATATAGATTTATCATAACTATAAAATGTATTCTTATTTGTCGTAGTAGTTTTCATATTATCCATTATATAATTCATACCAGAAGAATGTTCTAAGTTAATTATATCATTCATAGCGTCTTCATAAACTGATTCTATTCTATTGGCTTCATTTAATAGATAACCTAAGAAAACGTCAGCTTTTTTATCATATTTAGAAGATTCTATTAACATTGATATGTAATGTGGCCATGGATCGTTAGAGTTAAACTCTCCGTGTTGCAGCACAAATGATGGTGATACAGTTATATTACTTAATAAAGTTTGTAATGATTTACCTTTTGATTTAGCTTTTATTTTGTATAAGAATGATCTAAGTGCTCTTATGAATCCTTCTTTTGCTGCTGGGTTAGCTAAAATCTTACCTTTAAGTATTCCACTAACATCAGAATCTCCAAGTTCATCAATAATTTTAGAAACACTTCCATAACTGTTACCAGCCATAGTTTTTTCTAATCTATTAGCTTCTGCAGCTTCTTTATTACTGAATGCACTTTTAGCTTTATCATGTATAGCAGATACCTCTTCGTATCTTTGACTCTTATGATTATATAACTTTAATTTTCCACCAGTTAAAGCAGCTTCTATCTTAGCTAATGATGTAGGTATAATATCAGTTAGTGACTTATGAGCCTTAACGTCAAATTGTGCTTTAGCATTAGGATCTTTCTTTCTGAATTCATCGTATTTAACTGATGCAAATGATTGCTTCTTATCTCCGAATGTTTCAGCTAGTGCTCTTAGTAAACTATTTTGAGAAAATTGCATCCCGTTTAATTTATCTGTAGCGAATTGACCAGGGTCATTCATCATTACAGAGAATTTATCTACTTTTGAACTACCGAACTTCTTAGTTGCATATCCTTTAATTCCTTCTTTCATACCCATAGCCATTAATGACTTAGCAGACATTCCTCCGCCCATAGCCATCATACCAGGTAACATACCAAGCATACTAGTTAATCCACCAGAAGCTTGAGATGCTTTATCAGCAATTAGTTGATGTAATCCTTTTTTAATACCAGTTTTAAAGTCTCCACCAAATATAATTTTAGCTAATGCTTCAGTTTCTTTAGATTCATCTTTCTTACCAGTATTAGCATTAATATTAAATCCTAATTTAATGTCGCTCTTTATTTCTCTTAACTCATTAAGTATATTTGATTTAACTTCTAATGACTTTTTATAATAATCAGACTGTATACTAACTTGATACTCAGTCATACGATTAAGTGCTGTTTTCATAGCAGCGAAATCTTTTAAAGAACTATTTTGGTACCTTAAATCTTGAGTCATCTTATCAGCATGTAATTTCATAGATAGTCTATTATTAGAAGATTGAATCTTCTTAGCTATATCATATTGTGCTTCTGTTTGTAACTTTTGTGCTAATATAATAGATCTACTACTACCTGATGTTGATTGCTTAGATGATTTTATAGCAGAACTTTTAGTCGAACTAAACGTGTCTTCTGTTAATACACTATTACTCTCAAAACCTTGACTAAAGTTAGAGTCATCTGTTTGATGTGCTTCTTGAGATAAGCTATCTAGTTCTTTTAATGTTCTAGTAGAACCACCTAAATCTCGCTCAGAATAAGATAATGCAGTAAGTAGAGCACGATTGCTTTGTCCAGCTAAAGCTCTATTAATATTAGTAGTTGTATTTTCCTTCAGATCTTTTATCTTAGTACCACTTGTGTTAAATTTACTCTTGTGACTATCGACTTTAGCTCCGAATTCTGTACTTATATTTTTTGCCATCTGTTTAAGCTCCTTTCTTTTAGAATTTCATATGTTTTTGTTTGGGCTTATATTTAAAAGGCAAAAAAAAAAATAGCAAAAAAACAATTGCCCCTAAGGGCAACTGTACACTCAAATTATAAGTATTGTAGCAAACTATAAGTTTGCATATTTTGTGACCATAAATCTCTTAATCTTTGTACATGCTCAAAGAATACTGTTTCATCAGGATAAGAAGTAAATACCGCTGTGCTTCCTTCAGTACAGTTATCATTTTTACATGAGTATAAACCATTAAGTCCAAGCTTTCTAGTTAATGCTTGGCCTCTAGGTCCAGTCTTAGTTACTATATCTTCTGTTGGTGTTACATATTTTAATGCTCCACCACATTTAGGACATACCGGAGATACACTTTCTTTCGGTAATACATATCCTAAATCTAATATTGTTAAGATTTCTTCTCCACTTGGTAACTTTTTAAATCCATAATTACAAGGTGAGTAAATTGGATTTATATCTGCCATTACAAAATATTTATCTAATGTGAATACTAACTTTTCTAATTGTTGTATTGCTAATGAATTAGATGTTAAGTATTCTGTTAAATAAGATGCTCTTTTAGCGTTACCGTATTCATCGTAATATTTTCTTTCTGAATCTCTTTGTATCATGTTTTGTACTTGTTGGCTCAATTCACCTGGTGTTACAAATTCAGCCATAAGTATACATGTATCTAATGGTTCTTTTAACATGTAAGATTCAGGTAATGTTTGTAACAAGTATTTAAAGTCTGGATTACTTATATGTAATCTATAAGTAGATTGAGTTATAAATGCTTCTCTTAAATTATCTACTCTTCCTTCTTGTACTTTAAATGGTATTTTAAATACCACTGGTTTATTTGCCAGTGTTGGTGCATATCTAGCTTTAAGTTGTGATAAGTCGTATCTATCACTTAATTGGATGATTCTTCTATTAGTTCCTGTTCCAACGTCTACGATATCACCTGCTTGTCTTAATCTATCTAATGTTGCCGTTATCTTAGATACAGATGTATACTGTATCGTATCTTTAATTGCTTGGTCTATCTCCGCTAGAACCATCTCAGCCGTTTTGATTTGAGGCTGAGGATTGTAATAATTATTATAGTTATTCATTCTTTATTTCCTCCTAGGTAAGTTTTTATATGAGCATTGAACATTCTAACTCATATATTTCATTTTCAGTTTCTATTCTATTTAAATAGATCTTTTCCTCTTTTACTTTATTCAATATTGTTATTACATTATGCTTATGTGTAGTATGGATTGACGATCCTAAATATGTCTCTACAAAATAAACTTTTTCTTCTGTAGAATTAAGTTCATATAGTTTACTGGCTAACATTAATGGAGTGATGACATAATAAACTTTATTATCAAATCTATTGAAGATAATCATAATGAATGCTAATGTATCGCCATTGACAGGGAGATCAACAGTTACTACGTCATCATCATAGTTTATCTTTATAGTTTCAATTAACCATTCATTAAACCATTCACGATTCAAGTACTTAATATTATCATCTTTTATAATATCCGATTTCATTATACCTTCAGCTGTAAGATATAACTCATTGTCATTTAATAATAGATTAGCTAGATCTATTACCATATCTGATTCAACGAAAGAAATTAAATTATTTATATATGATTCTATATCGTTTCCATATACGTTCTTGTATACTATATTGTGCTCTTCTACAGTTGCTATTTGCAATAAATGTATCTTCATTCTACGAGTATATAGCTGCCGCTGATACTACAGCCGCATCATGATACCTGTTATTATTATTTACTAATGGAGTCCTCTCAATAGATACTACTCCAGTTGCAACATCTTCAATTACACGGACATGGTTACCATCATTATTATCAAACTCTTGTATTACCCTAAATTGCGGGAATTGTTGTTGACCATATGGTTGATGTCCGCATTGAGGTTGATATTGTTGTTGCATTGGCTGTTGTACCATTGTTTGTGGATTCTGTGGATATTGCTGCTGTACTTGTTGTTGCGGTTGGAACTGTGGTTGTACTTGTTGTGTTGCTTGTTGATATTGTTGTTGAGGTTTATTAATTAAATCTGTTCTATATAAGTTACGCCTTTGCTCAGGCGTCATACCAGTATTTTGGTATGGTGCTTGGTAAGGTTGTTGGTATTGTTGTTGTACTTGTTGTGGTTGACCTTGAACTACATTACCATACACATCTTTATACACTGTATTTGTGTGAATATTACCAAATTGATCTTTATACCATTCATCTTGTGCATATATTTGTCCATTTGGGTTTTGTTGCATTTGTTGATTTATTGGACCTCCACAAGATGCGTTATTCATTACTGGTGTATATAATGCGTTACTTTGTACTGGTTGTTGATATTGTTGTTGAGGCTGCTGTGGTTGTGCACCATATGAAGTAACTGTAGTTGATTGATTATTCATAACAGCATTAGTTTCAAAACCTGTGTATCCATTTACGGATTGTAGTAAACCAGATTTAGTTTGCTCTGGTTGTACTTGTACAGGTTGTGGTCCATTTTGTGTGTTATTTGTAAAGTATCCAGTGTTAGGGTTGTAAGTGTTTTGTATTACATTCCCTTGTGGCTGGAAGTTTTGTCCAGTATAAGTTGTTGCAGTATGAGTTAATGGATTACCATAAACATCATAACCATTTGGATCCAATATACTGGTGTTAACGTTTCTTCTAGATGTTTCCATTGTAGGTCCATCTATTACACCTGCGTTGTATAACGTGTTTAGTTGCGCATTTTCTATGTCTTCTTTTTCTGTGAATCTAGATAAGTCAGACATTAATTGTCCACTTAAAGAGGCCCCGTCAAAGTTAGATGTAGGATCTGCTGTAAATAATTTTAATAATACTGCAGATAGATCTGTCATCATTGCTAAGTATAAACCCATTTGTGTTAATGGTTTAGTAGGATCTATAGCAAGTGCTTTAATGTTACTAATTTCAACGTTGTCGAATATTCCATTATCATATAATAATTTTAATACTCGCTCATCAGTCAATTTGTTTCCTATTTGATACATTAATAAAGAGTAATCTATTAATCTCTTTCTACCATTATTGTCTCCTTCAATGATGGCTTTAAGATTTTCATATGTATTCATTACTCTTTCTACTGTGGCGTCAGATACGTGGTTGTAGTCAACTCCAGTAACTACTTGACTTGCATCCATACTCACAGCATTAACTGCAGAGCTTACTACATTTAATACTTTCTCCATCTCTGGCATTCCACCAAAGCTTTGTCTTAATGTTCCTGAGTAATCTGTAATTACTCTGTTGCTGCTAAATCTTCTTCTTAATTCTTTTTTCATTGTGTTTCCTCCTAATAAGTTTTTTTGTGTGTTACTTAAATGTGTTACTTAATTTTCAATTAGCTAATTGAATTTAATAAGATATGGGAGAATCTTACTAACCCAATCATTACAATAATATATACTTATATTTAAATATCTGATTCATCCACTGATATAACTGAAACCGTATCAGCATCTGATGATATGAAATTTTTAATAGTATCAGAGTAATTATTAGTAATTCTAAATCCGTCTAATTTAGATACATAATGTACCCTACCATCGAATTGTCCTCGTTTACTCTTTGGTTTAGCTTCTTTAGTTTTATGTGTTATAGGATCTACATATTTAGCTTGTCCATCACGATCTTTATCTACTACTAGAGAAAAGTAACTGTCATCCCCTATAGTAAACTTGTAGACGCAATATATTTGCTCTGCAACGTTAGTAATAGAAAAACCCTTGGCTAACATACCTGAATTTACAGACTTCACTATATCCTCTTTAAATGCCTTAGGTAGCTGCTCTTTCAATTTAGATGCTTCTCTATTCATTTGTGCTGCAGTTATTACTGGTATTTTAAATTCTTTAGCTACTTCTCTTTGTTGCTCAGTTTTAATTACTATAGGCTCATTACGTTCAGCTTCATCTGTTAGAGACGGTTCCCATTTAAATAAATCTAAGTAATCAGTTACTAGACATATTATTTTATAACCTTCACGCTCATATTGTTGTAAGTCTGATTTTAATGCTGATATAGAGTATCCTTTAGACCCATGTTGATATATAACAGGTATCTTAGAATTATGTCTTTGTAATAACTCATACATACGTTCTTCCATTGTAGCTGGAGATGATTCATCACCAAATGCTATTTTATCATAATCTTCACCGAAGAAAGAGATCTTACGATGAGTCATTTGTATATCAGACATTTCTAGATTAATATATAATACTGCAGGCATCATACCTGTTGGTACAGAGAATTCTTCAGGGCTCATTTCAATAGCTATACTCTCAGCTATATTTTGTAATAACCCTGATTTAAATCCTCCTGATATAGAAGCTGCTATATATAAGGCACCTATATTAAATCCACCACCAGTAATATGATCTAAAAATAATCCAGTTCTTACTTTTCTAGTTTCTGATTCTAATGCAGATTGCTCTACTCGTTCCATTCCGAATGATTTAACAGTTGAGCTCTTATCAGGATTTACAACGAATGCTTTCTTACTAGAAGTATCTCTAGTTAGTTTAGATACTATGTCTGTTACATTATTAGCAGATGTTATTAAATCTTGTGTAGCTGGTAGCACTGTAGATATACCTGTTCTTGCAAAGTAATCCCATCTATTATTTAAACTCTCCATTTCTTTAGATAACATATCTTGATATTTAATCCTTGCAAAGTAATTAGAATATTCATTTAATAAAGTTTCAGATAGTATAGTATCATTTTCTGCTATAACTTCTTTGACATATGGATCAAGATCAGATAGATCAAAATAAGCTCTTGCTTGCTTAGGTGTTTTGATTCTTTTTTCGAATAAGTCATTAGAGAAGGTTTTACAAGCTTCTACTAACTTTCTTATTTCTACGTCATCTATCTTTTTAGTATTTATGTTACTATAGGCATCCTTTATATTAGCCATTAGTTGTAAGTGTTCTGTAGAGTTAATCATTAACGTCATTGTAGTAGTTAGCGTTTGTTTATTAAGGTAAAACATATAACCCTCCTATTTTTGTATGTATTTTTCTATATCTTCTATTGATAATGTGATATTGTATTTATCCAGTGCTATCTTATTAATCTTATCAGCTATACTTACACTGTGATCAGAAAAGAAATCTGAATCTTCTGATAAGTCCTCTTTGTGTTCAATCTCGTCTAGTTTATCTTTAATTTTAATATTGTAATTCTTAGTTATAGTTTTAATGAACGCTATATTAGTCATTGCTTGTATATTACGATCCCCTGTCAAAAGGAATCTTATAAAGTCTGTACTCTTATAAGTAATCATTACATTTCCTACTATAGATTTAATCTCATCTCTATTTAATTTATGTAATGACTTAATAGGTACTTCTATATACTTAGGTGCTTTCTTATTCTCTATATACTTATATGTATAATCTCCATCTTTAATTTCAAATTCCATATAACCTTTAATATCATTTAAATCAGAAAAGTTATGTGTTGTTAATGCATTTATATAAAAGATCTTATTATTAAAATTAATGTGTTTATGTATATGTCCACCTGCTGAAAAATGTGTAGTATTTTGTATTAAGTCACTTTGTGATATAACTACCGATTTTGGTAAGTTAGTTACACTGTCTTTTTGTTGTATCATAGGCATCGTTCCTTCGACCATACCGTGAAAGAATGTTATATCAGCGGGCTTACTAAAGGCGTAACTCTTAAACTCTGTGTATGAGGCAAAATAAGACTCTGGTAGGTATCTTAATATAAGTCCGTCTATATGTTCATATGTAACTGATGTTATACACTTTAATACAGGAGAATCTGAAAACATTAAGTTTAATATTTCTACTATTCTGCCATCATGTGATGTTGTACCTTGTATTATTCTAACTTGTGTCTTTGTCTTAGTTGCTACATTTATTACATTCTTTACAAAGTTAAGTATATTAATAAATCTTTTGTCAGAACTTTGATATGTAGTGTGTGCTAAATCCCCACAGAATACAATCATGTCTACTTTATTATCCATTATGTTGTGTATTAAATCATGTAACTCGTTATTTATATAACGCTCCATATCGTTATTATCAAAAAATAAATGCAAATCTGCATAAGCTCGTATTTTCATTGTTAAACTCCTTCTCTAGGTTTATAATCAATAGTTCCATAAAGAATGATAAAATAAAAAAAAATAGGCGCATTAGACGCCTATTTATTATGATAATGTAGTAGATTCAGTATCGTCTACTACATTATTCATTTTTTCTAATTCTTCATACATCCTTTGAGACATACTCATCGTTGTCTCAAAGATTTTATTCATTGTAGCTTCATCACTATAAGTCTCTAATGACGCAGCTATCAATTCTTTGACGAACATTTTAATTACTTTACTAACTTGCTCGTCATCTAGCTCTAAGTTGATTCCCCCTATTTTACCTACTATCATAATCTTTCACTCCTTTTGTCCCTCATAGACGAGGGATGTATAAGTTTTATTTTGAATACGCTTTAGTACTCATCTCATACACTTATATAATATATATCTGATTATAGCTAAGTTTTGTGCGAGATTATATCACTCCCCGAAGGAAGTGATATAATTGTATTATTTTTCTTTTTTAACAGATAGATTTGTAGCATATTCATGAGTATGTTTGACTCTTCCTATGTAATATTCAGTTACTCCTATTAATGAATTAAGTAGATAAAATAACCACATAACCATTAAATTGTATCTTTGGCCAACTTCTATCCAAACGAATAATGCAAAAAAATTTGTCATTACCCAAAATAACCATTGTATACCTTTACCTTTTAACATGTAGTACGTAGCAAATATTTGCACTACAGTTAACATAGCGTCTAGTGATGGTTGTGGATCTCCTAGAAAGTCTAAGAATAAAGAATATAGATAAGTTAGGAGTAATATCGCTACAAGAACTAAGTTATAATACTTTTTTGATATCGGTGCAGTCTCTATATCATGATCTACTATACCTTCTTTGAAATGAATATAACCTACAATTTGTATAGGCATTATAAAGATAACATTAACGATTAGCTCACCGTATAAGCCGTGTTCATAACATATATGGCTATAAATGGCGGATACTAATATAAATAAAATATAAGTAAAACTATTATTAAGTAGAACTAAAACTACTGTCATAATAGCTAGTGAGCACATTATGAAACCTTCAAGTGTCCCATGATTGGTAAATAACAAAACAACGACGTTTAGTATCATGCATAATACTACATTCGCTAAGATGACTCCTTTAAAATCTAACTGTGATAATAATTTTCTCATATCTATCCCACCTTAAAATACACGAGTTGCCTGCATACCTTTTTCTAATGCAGAATATTCTCTAAATCTTGCCAATAATTCCTCTTTCTTATCTTTGGCACTTGCCCAATCTTCTAATTTAAGATTTATATTACCAAGACCAGATTGTATAGACTCTATAAATTTAGCTTCATTATTGTATATTACAATCATAGTGTTAAGCTTACATAGCTCGTAGAAATCTAGTTCCCTACCTGGAGATATACCTGATAGGTTAGTAGCTTGTGATAACCAGAAAGAAGCTGTTATTTCTGACGTAGGAACTATCTCGAAGTTAAATCTAATTCGATTAGGTCTTTCATACCAACATGAATGATAGGATTGTATATACATGTCTACATTACCGTATTCATTAGCTAATGTCTCGTTATTCATTAATGTATCTAATGATATTGTACTTTGATTATACATAGTCATTATTGTAGCACTTGAAATACTACTAATATTAGAAGTAAATCTTTCTTTCCTAATATCTATTATTTGTAACTCAGATCTTTCAATAGCTCTACTAATATCGTCAGGTATCATATATAAATCAGGACTTATACGAAGATCAGCTGATAACATAAATGGTGGCTGTTGATACTCTAAACTAAAAAAAGAACCCCATTCCACAAGAGAAGTATTCTTTATGATATCATAGATATCTCGATCAGTATAACTTAATTTTAAAAATCTAGACAAACCTAGTTCATCTTTCATTTTTTTGATAAGTTGATTAACGTTCATACATCCTCCTTAGAAACTATTTTTTCTTTTAGTTAATATAGCTTTGTATTCGTTTTTCGATACATTATCTAATATTTTAAAGTTACCGTTTCCTAATGGTATGATAGATTGATTTTCTCCTAATTTAAGGAACTTATTACATTCTCCTTTAGATATTTGTCTATTAGTATCAAAACCATCTTTAAGTGGTGCATTTGCAATGTTAAAGTTTTGAGAAGTATCTACAAAAGAAGTAGGGTTACCAGGATAAGTTACCCAGTCAATAGATATTAAATGTATATCAGTTAATCTAATATAACCATTATAATCTTCAGGACATCCTAGTACTCTTATACTAAATGAAGGTAGTTCTCCACCTTTTATTGCGTTAAGTAATTTATCTTGACCTGGTATAGTTTGTACTTCCCCGTAAAGTTTAGTACCTTCTATCCATAATTTTGTAAACTTATGATGAGCATTATCTCTGTCTATAGAAGTCCATCTGTTAATATCATCAGGATTAGCTGGATGTTCAGCTTCTCCTAAGAATACACCTGTCTTAAGTTGTTGTGTTATTCTATCTCTTGTTATAGCTTTTTGCATCTCTTCTATAGGATATATAATATTATTTCTAGTAGGGTTCACTAAGTCTATTACTTCAACTGTAAATTTAATTACAGATTCGCCATTATTAAGAGCTGCAGTTTCTTCTCCAGATAATGTTATAGGACCAGACTCACCAAATCCTTTTACTGCTAATATATGTTTTTTCATTTGAGACTCCTTTCTATATTAGTATGTCTTATCCATTTTTAGTTACAGCATAGAATGCTGTTAAGTTATCTACTGTTGCCTTTATTAAGTTATTCAAGAATTGCTTGTAAAACATCATGTTGTAATTTACAGTTTTAGAATAGTTAATTATGAATGCTTTTACAAAGTCACCATATTCCCCTAAATCAGCCACTTTAGTTACTTCATTTTTATTCTCTTTAATATCAGAATCTTTAGGATCTACAACTTCTTTCTCTATATCACCATCAGGTATATCATTACCTGTACCTTTAACGCCCGTACTGACCTTAGGAGTAACACCTTGACTAGAAGCCATTGAATCCCCGATACCTTCAGCGTATGCTCTTATAGCGTCAGATATTGCGTCATATGACTCTGCCTTAACTTCCTTCTTAGCTTGTTGTGCTGCAACACTTGCAGTTTTAGCTAAATAACGTTTAAGTTGATTAGATAACTTATTCATGTTCTTTTGTTCTTTATTTAAATAATCAATTCCTTTTAGTTTAGTAAATCCATCACATAATATATATAATGTATTAAGTGCTTCAGCTAACTGTGTATAAGCTTTATTTCCTGAGGCGTTAGTATAAGTAAGTGATTTCTTAGCCCATGGCATTTTCTTCCATGTATTTTTCACATTATTATTTTCTGTAGCCATTTGACCTTTAATAGCTGATTTAGCTTGTTGTGCAGTTGCGTCATCATTAACGTCTACATCAACATAGTTAAATAATTTTCTTATAGCAGCACCAAAGTCAGATGGATCCATTTTCTCAAAGTTTTTAACTAATACAGATAACGTCCTTTTAACATTATCTTCAGAAGAGAAATCTACTTTATTAGACATGTTGTCTCTTTTATCCTTTTCTATTCTATTAGCAAATATCATAGCTGAAGAGTTAGAGTCATTAGATAAACCTGCGTTTTCTAAATCACCAGTTGTGTATATTCTAACCTTTTTCTTTTTATCTCCAGTAGCTATTCTTCCGTTAAGAGCTTTCTTAATATCATTAGCATATTTTTGTAATTTCTTTTCTTCAACAGCTATACCTTTAAATAGATTCTTTATCATCTCTATAACTTTTGTTATAAGTTCTTGTAATCCTCTAGTAGAGAAGTTTAATTTGTCCTTAGCGGCGTTTATGGCGTTCTTAGCGTTCTTAGTACCACCTAATGGACCTAACTCTCCTTTTGGCGTATAGTTGTAAATATTAGTTATTTTATCCATGTATAATTCTTGAACTAGTACATTTTTAAATAATCTACTATTTTCTGAAGCAGTTATAGCTTTTAGAGATACAGGTTCTGTTATAGTAGTAGAACTGTATACGATTCCTAATTGCTCTAGTATAGGTAATGAATTACTTATACCTGCAGATTCACCTGCTGGTTTATTAACTAATTTTAAGTTATCAACATCCATGTTAATCATTTTAAATAAACATGTAGTATCTAACTCTATATTATTTTGTATAATCATACATAACAATTTGAATTTTAACATGTTCCTAGATGATTGTACACGTCTTATAAAGTTATCTGATAATATATTAATTAATTTAAAGTGTATTCTAATTAATGTCATCATTTTACTATTAATGAAACCAATAGATTCATTTAAATATACAGCAGTATCTTCTGTCTCTATTTTAGTTGTTATAAACATATCATTCAAAGACTCTGTAGAATCTTCAGTGACACCTTCAGGATCTTTTATTATTTCAGCTTCGTCTGTTACATTTTTATAACCATCTTCTAATACAGATAATATATTCTCAGAACCGTATTCTTGATTAGAATATAATAACATACTAAGATCTGTTATAGTCTTTTCAAATACATCAAAATCTACTGAATCTAAATTAATAGTATCTAGCTCTTCTATTATATGTATAGTACTATCAATAGATGTAGATAATTGCTTTTTAGTAGTTTCTTCTGCAAATTGATATAAGTATGATTTAATCCCTTCTTTAACAGGGTATTTCTCTATTGTAGTTTTAAACTTAGAATCTACACTTTCTAATAACTTCTTATTTTCAATTAACCATTCTTTAAAATTAAAAATAACATCTTCTACATCATCTTTAAGTTCATCATTATCTGATTCTCCTAAAGCTCTAGTTGAATTAACGTTATTAACAGCTTTAACGAAAGCTGCTTTAGTTCTTAAATCTAGTAATGATCTATTGTCTAAATAATTGGTGCTCATTTACATTCCTCCTTTATTACTTTATTACTTTATTATATTAGTTATTAACTTAAAGAGTCAATATTTTTGATTGTTAAAAGTATTGATTTAGTTATATTTGTATCAGTTACATATATTGAATCTATCCATGCATTAACAGTAGTTGACACTTTATGTAATGATAATCTAGCTTTAGTTAAGTTGTTATCAGATACAGCAGTAACGTTACCTTTCTCATCTGGCACAGCTTTAAAACTTTGTAACTCTTTTATAGATTTATCTATAGCTGCGTTTATTTCTTTAAGGTACCCAGTTACATCTTTTTTTAATATAGCATCAACTAGATCTAACACTTGAGATACTATATCATGTATTGCATCAACAGTAACATCTTCAACGCCTAATTGTCTCATTCTAGGTCCCTCTTTTTTATATTTTGCTGATCTCTCTTTAAGATCACTTGTTTCAGCTAGTACTATCTTAGTTAATTTTTTTTCATAATCTCCTGCGCTAAGATTTTCATCTGCACCGTTAGGCACTAATGCATTTAAGAATTTAGTAACACTATCGCTTTCTGTTGTAAACATAAAAGACGCTGCACCTATTATATCGCTACGTTTCTTTTCATGATGTACCATTCCATAATCTGCTATCACTTTAAATACAGTTCCTGATTCTTTAGCCTTTTTAATTTTCTCAGGTGAGAATAATGTATCATTGTATAGTTTAACCTCATATTTTCTAAGTACATTAGCTGCATTAATTAATTTTTTTTCTGCATCTTTATTTCTAGATAGAAAGTTTTTAATCATATCTTGTAATGATTTAAATAATTTGATTATTGCATCCCATATGGCTTTACCTACTGATTTAACTTTATCTACTATAGAAGCTTCTCCTGTTGCAAATTGTGTAGCAAGTCTAGTTCTTGAATTAGCTGCTTCAGCTTTCATCATGTATCTGTCAATTTCAAATACTAACATTGCATTACCTACTTCACCATAATTGAATCTTTTAGTTGGTTTCATCATTGGTTTACTCTCACTGAAAGATTTTGTATTAAAACCTAATGTTTGATTTAATAACGTATCGATTGTTATTTTTCTTTTCATATTGGTATCTCCTTTTTATTTGTATTTATTAATATTTAAATGTTTTTACTTTATTATAGTATACATTTTTTAAAAAAAAAA
>ERZ650302.384-NODE-384-length-24076-cov-36.575163_pt1 | contig 24076 bp, 22 predicted proteins | sample MGYA00376238_ERZ650302 | MGnify/ENA primary metagenome ERZ650302 (study PRJEB26733, sample SAMN07839298) | wastewater metagenome | biome: urban; feature: wastewater treatment plant; material: waste water | place: USA: North Carolina | collected 2016-04-28 ... | reverse complement strand
CTTCAAAAGAGTTAAATGATAGAAAAAAAGAGATAGGAAGAGAGATTTTAAACTCAATTATAAAAAATCTTGAAGATATAAAAACTGTTTATGAAACTTATCTAAAAAATCCAATAATAAAAGATGATGACAATGCAAAACTTATAAATACACTTGTTGCATCTTCTTATAGACTAAAAGAGTGGAGAATTGGAAATCCAGCAGGATTTTCAACAAAATATAAAAATGATGCAAAAAATAGTAGAGCTGAGTATTTCTTAAGCCAAAACTCTTTTGAAGCTATAGATTCAATTTTAGATGCTCAAAAAGAGATGATTGCAAATGAAGGTTATATAAATCTTCTTAATTTAGCAAAAGATAAAAATGCAACAAATGAGCTAGAAGCTGTTATTGCAAAAATAGATGAAGCAAAAAAAGAGTTAAAATCTCTTCCTAAAGATGATTTTACAAATGCAAAAAAACTTTTTGATTTGGCTTCACAAATTCATGATTTATACTATATTACGATTATTGATAAATTGGGACTTAAAGCTGAAATTTTAGATGCAGATGGAGATTAAACCTTGGACTATTTTGCCTTTGATTTTTTAACAAATCCAAACAAAAGAGTCTATTGGCTCTATTTGCTGGCTTCAATTTTTTTGGCATTTATCTACTACTATTTTTCAAAAAAAAATAGTAGAGTTATATTATCTTCAAAATTGTGGTTACATCCTAGTGCAAAACTTGATTATATTTACTTTTTTTTAGCAAATTTAGTAAATATTTTTTTGCTTGTTCCTTTTATTTTAAGTGCAAAAAATGTGGCACTTTTTACAAATAAATTTTTATATCAAAATTTTGGATTTATAGAGTTTAACTCTTTTTCATATTTTCAAATTACAATATTTTATACAATAGCTATTTTTGTTTTTAGTGATTTTACTAGATATTGGTTACATAGATTTTTACATACGATTCCATTTTTATGGGAGTTTCATAAAGTTCATCATAGTGCAAAAGTTTTAACACCTATTACATTTTATAGAGTTCATTTTGTTGAAAATTTTCTTTTTGGGCTTAGATATTCACTAAGTGTTGGTTTTGTAACAGGAATTTTTATATATTTATTTGGTGCAAAAATAAATTTATATATGATTTTTGGAGTAAATGCTTTAGTATTTATATCTTCAATTTTTGGTTCAAATTTAAGGCACTCACATGTTCCATTTTCATATTTTTCATTTATAGAAAAATGGTTTTTATCTCCAAAACAGCATCAAATACATCATGATAAAAAGCATTTTAATAAAAATTATGGTGGTTATATAGCTATTTGGGATAGAGTTTTTGGAACACTAGCTCTTTCAAAAGATGTAAATATTTTAAAATTCGGACTTAGAAAAAACCAGATGAGTGAATATATAAGCATAAAAGATTTATATTTTAGACCATTTATAAATTTATTAAAAAAAGGAGGATTTTATGAAAAAATTAGTTTTAATAACAATATTTTTAGGAATAGAGTTACTAGCAAATAATATTTCAAAAGAGGATTTAGGTAAAGCACTTTTTTTTGATGTTAATTTATCAAAAAATAGAACTCAAAGTTGTGCAACTTGTCACAATCCAGAAGCAGCATTTATAGATGATAGGGATAATGGTGTTTCAAAAATGGCATCTTTAGGTGATGATTTAAAATCTTTAGGTGATCGTCAAGCTCCAACAGCTTCTTATGCAAAATTTTCTCCAGATTTTCATTTTAATGCAAAAAAAGGATTTTATGTAGGTGGTCAATTTTGGGATGGAAGAGAGGCAACTTTGGAAGGACAAGCTGGTGGTCCACCACTAAATCCTATTGAAATGGGAATAAAGAGTAAAAAAGAGGTAGTTGATAGATTAAAAGAGAATAGTTTTTATGTAGAGAGTTTTAAATCTCTATTTGGAAAAGATATTTTTAAAAATGATGAAAATGCTTATATAGCAATGACACAAGCGATTGCTAGTTTTGAAAGACGTGATGAATTTTCACCATTTGATTCAAAGTATGATAGATATTTAAAAGGAGAGTATGATTTAACTCCTCTTGAAGATTTAGGAATGTCAATATTCTTCTCAAACAACAATAACTCTTGTGCTTCATGTCATGTTTTAAAAGGAGAAGGAAAAGCTGGTGAAACATTTACAAACTATGAGTTTCATAATATTGGAGTTCCTGTAAATAATGAATTAAGAGAGAAAAATGGTATAAATGAAAAAGATTTAGGTTTAGCAGCAAACCCAAATATTAAAAACAAAGATGAAAATTTAGGAAAATACAAAACTCCTACTCTAAGAAATGTTGCAGTTACTGCTCCGTATATGCATAATGGTGTATTTAAAGATTTAAGAACGGTTGTTGAATTTTATGATAAATACAATAACAAAGAGAGAACTTTAAATCCTGAAACAAAAAAACCTTGGGATGAGCCTGAACATAAAGATACAATTTCATTAAAAGAGCTAAAAGCAAATGCTCAAACTGATAGAAAAATAGATGCTTTAGTAGCATTTATGAAACTTTTAACAGATAAAAGATATGAACATCTAATAAAAGATTGAAAAAAAGGTGAGTTAGCCCTCACCTTTTTAAATTGTCAATATTATATAGATTCTAAAATCTCAATTTTGATTATCTCATCACCTTGTTTTATAGCATCTAAAGTTTTAAAACTACTATTTTGAGTTACTTCAATTTCTCCAAAAACAGTGTGGTTACCATCTAAATGTGGACAAGGTACAAAACATATGAAAAATTGACTACCACCTGTATCTCTTCCTGCATGTGCCATTGAAAGGCTTCCTCTTTTATGATTTTGTTTAGGAGCATCAACTTCACATTTTATAGCCCACTCTGGACCACCCATACCTGATTTTTGTGGACATCCACCTTGTGCCATAAAACCAGCTATTACTCTATGAAAATTTAATCCATCATAAAACCCATCATTTGCCAAAGTTACAAAATTTGCAACTGTATTTGGTGTCTCTTGGTTAAAAAGTTTTATTAAAATCTCTCCATTTTTTGTAGTGATTTTTGCATAATTAAATTTTGCAAGCTCCTCTTTTGTATAGTTATACTCTTTTAACTCTTTTCCAAATCTATTTGTACTCATAAATATCCTTTTTTTTAATTTTCTAAATTTATATCCTCTTTAGGGGATAAGTAGTTTAGTTTTATAAGATTTTGAATAATCTCTTTAAAAACTGGAACTGCTGATTGTGCTGCATAATAGTGTGGTCTGATTGGATTTGGGTTTATTACTGTAACTCCAATAGTATATGAATTACCTTTATCATCATTTACAAAACCAACAAAAGATGATATATATTTTTTCAAATACCCAGTTCCACCTGCAATTTGAGCTGTTCCTGTTTTTCCACCAATTTCAAGTCCTTCGATTCTAGCACTTCTTCCTGTTCCTTCTTGAACAGTTTTTATAAGCATTCTTTTCATCTCAGCTGCTGTCTCTTTTGAAATAACCTGTTCTGGTTCGTGAAAAAATGGAGATTGATATTTAACATTATTTCTAGTTAAATAAGATACTATTTGTGGTGTAACCATAGCTCCATCATTATTAAAAACACTATATGCTTTTATTAATTGAATAAAAGTTGAAGTCATACCTTGACCAAAAGATACTGTTGCTTTATAGATATTTGGTCTTTTTTGTTTATCTCCAACAGAAAATTGCCAAAGTTTTGGCATAACACCTCTTTTTTCATAGGGTAAATCTATTCCTGTTTTTCTCGTAAATCCAAATTTTTTCATACCTTCATAAAACTCTGGTCCTGTCAATCTTTGTGCAATTTGAAGTGTTCCTATATTTGATGAAAAGATTACAATATCATCAATAGAAAGGTTCCCTTTTGGAAATGCATGGTCATCTTTTATTGTAAATTTTCCAAAAGGATAAGCACCTTTTGCGTGTGTTTGATTATAAGCTGAAAAATACTCATTTTTTCTAACAACACCTTTATCCAAAGCTAAAGATATTGACAAAGGTTTCACAACAGAACCTGGTTCAAACTGATACTCAATAGCATTTACATTTAGATATGGAATATCACTTTGTTTTATATTTTCTGGATTAAATCTATTTGAACTAGCCATTGAAATTATTTTTCCAGTACGACTCTCCATAATTGTAAGTAAAATCTCATCTGCTTTTGTTCTAATTTTATGATTATCTAGCGTTGTTTCATTGTTTTTTTGAAGTTTCAAAGGTATATTTAGATTTAAACTATAACCATCAATTCTATGTTCCATTATTGAATTTTTATCAAAATATATATAAGAGATTACATCTCTATAACCTTTTAAAATACCATCTTTTGCTTCATTTAGCTTTTGATCATAAGATCTCTCTAAGCCTTTTACTCCATCAACTTTTGTTTTACCTGTTTGCGACTCTATTTTTTTAATATAACCTAAAACAGGAGTTAAAGTATCATCATAAGAAAATGTTCTTTTTTCTCCACTCTCACTAACTTCTAATCTTCTAATTAAACTTAAACTACCACCTTTTCGTGGTACAAAAACGTTTAGTTGATTTAGTTTTATATCAAGCTCTCGCAAGTTTTTTGCAGCTCTTGAATCTATATTATATGAAAGAACTAAAAGTCCAGGATTTTTCTCTACTTCTTTAAATTTTTCACTCAAAGTTTTATAATCTATTCCACTATAAATGGAAAAAAGTATCATAAAAAGCTCTTTTTTGTCTGGATTTAAATATCTTGTATCAACAGATGCTTTATATATTTTTTTAGAGCTAACTAAATTAAAGCCATCTTCACTAATAATATTTCCACGAACAGCTAATTCACTCTTTTCACCAGTTAAAGTAGGAAGCGTTCTTTTTTCATGAATAGTTCTATATATAGAGAAAAGTACGATAAAAATTCCAAAAGAAAGTAGTAAAAGCAAAATTAAGATTTTCTTTGTTTTTTGTTTAATTTCTAAAAGTTTATAATCTATTTGCATTTTTTTGAAGACATCTTTATCCATAATGTTATATAATAAAGCATGGATTATATCAAAAATAAGATTAAATTATTAACTACAGGCGAAAACCTAAGAGAACCAGATTACTTTTTGTTTATTTTGGTTTCTATGCTTATTATTGTAAGCATAGTTTTTTCATATTCGCTTACTATTTATACTGTTGAATTTTTAGGTTATGGACAGTTTCACTATATTTTAAGACAAGGTTTAGTTGGGATATTTTGTATATACCTAATGTGGTGGATGGCAAGATTAAATCCTAATAAAATAATGCATAGAACAGGAATGACACTATTTGGTGTTGGACTTTTTCTAATGGTTATTATGCCTTTTCTACCAGCTTCTTTAGTTACTGCTTCAGGTGGAGCAAATAGATGGATTAGGCTTCCTGGAATATCTTTATCTCCTGTTGAGATATTTAAAATAGGTTTTATATATTTTTTATCTTGGTCATTTTTTAGAAAAGTTATTCATCAACCAAAGAAAGGTCTCTTTGGGGATTTATTACTACTTTCTCCATACTTTTTAGTATTTATTTTTATTGTTTTTTTGATTGCTGTTTTACAAAAAGATTTGGGACAAGTTGCACTACTAACTATTATTATGCTTACTTTAATTATATTTGCAAATAGATCTTTAAAAATTATCTTTGCATTAATTCTTATAGCTATTGTAGGAATGATAGTTCTAATAGCAGCAGCACCTCATAGAATAAATAGAATTCACTCTTGGTGGTCTATGGTTCAAGATGGTATTTTATCAGTTCTTCCATCAACATTTGAGCAGTATTTGAGAATAAAAAACTTACCAGAACCATATCAAGTATCACACTCTTTAAATGCTATTCATAATGGTGGTTTTTTTGGACAAGGTATCTCTTTGGGAGATTTAAAAGTTGGATTTTTAAGTGAAGTTCACACGGACTTCGTTCTTGCTGGTATAACTGAAGAGATAGGTTGGCTTGGAATATTTGTTATAACTACTATTTTAATGCTAGTTATTTTAAGAATTTTAGCAATTAGTAGAAAAGTTGATAGTAAAATTTTTCATCTTTTTACGACAGGAATTGCTCTTATGATTATTGTTGCATTTTTAATAAATGGTGCTGGAATTTCAGGAATAATACCTATAAAAGGGATTGCAGTTCCATTTTTATCATATGGAGGTTCATCTTTAATTACAAGCTCATTTGCTATAGGATTAGTTCTTTCAATTAGTAGAACTGTAAAAAAATATGAACCACAAAAAAGTGTTATAAAAGAAAAACCTAAAAGGATAATTATTAGATGAGTAAAGTTGTTGTAATAACAGGTGGAGGAACTGGAGGTCATCTAAAAATTGCTGATGTTTTTATATCTGAATTTAAAAAAAGAGGTTTTGAAGTTGTTTTTATAGGTTCAAGTTATGGGCAAGATAAGTTTTGGTTTGAAAATGATGATAGATTAAAAGAGAAGATTTTTTTAAATACAAGTGGAGTTGTGAATAAAAGAGGAATAGCTAAGATTTTTTCACTTTTAAATATATTTTACAAAGCTATCTTTTGTCTTAAAATTTTAAAAAAATATAGAGTACAAAAGGTTGTATCTGTTGGTGGATTTAGTGCAGCAGCAGCTTCACTTGCAACTATATTTAAAAAAGATTGCAATCTATATTTGCATGAACAAAACTCAAAAATTGGGGCTTTAAATAAAATCACTCTAAAATATACAAAAAAAGCCTACTCATCTTTTCATGATTTTTCACCAATAAAAGATTATCCAGTTGATAGCAAATTCTTTGAAAACTCAAGAGTGAGAAAAGAGATAAAAACTGTTGCATTTTTTGGTGGCTCTCAAGGAGCAGTTGCAATTAATAACTTTGCTTTAAAAGTTGCACCAAAATTAAACGAAATGGGTATAAAAATAGTTCATCAAGCTGGAAAAAATGACTTTTTAAGAGTAAAAAGTGAGTATGAGAAACTAGGAATAAATGCAGATGTTTTTGATTTTTCAAAAGATATTTTAGCAAAAATGAGTGAAGCAGATTTTTGTGTAAGCCGAGCTGGTGCTTCAACACTTTTTGAACTTTGTGCAAACAATCTTCCAACATTTTTTATACCATTTAAATATGCAGCACAAAATCATCAATACTACAATGCAAAAGCTTTATATGAGAAAAATCTATGTTTTTTGCAAAATGAAGATGAGCTAGATGAGAACTACTTTTTTGAATGTTTAAATAGCAATATAGAGAAAATTAGCACTGGTTTAAAAGAGTTTATTAAACCAAATGCTGTAGAAAAAATTGTAGATGATATTTTAAATAATTAGATCTTTTATAAATTTTAAATTGAATTTGAAAGATTAAACATACAATAAGTTTATAAATTGTAGGATATAACATACAATTTATAAGGAAATCATATGGAAAAACTTGAAATATTAGAAGTTTTAAATGATTGGAACTATTGGAACAGAGATTTACCAAAAACTATTTCAAGAGATTATTATGATAAAAAGATTAATTCGTTTATTAAAAATGATGAGATAGTAGTCTTGAAAGGTATAAGAAGATGTGGTAAATCAACACTTCTTGTAAATCAGATAAAAATTTTGTGTGATGAAGGCATAGATAAAAATGATATTTTATTTGTAAATCTTGAAGATCCAAGATTTACAAACTGTTTAAATGTTGAACTTCTTTCTAAAATAAAAGATGTATATTTGGAATATTTAAATCCAAGTAAAAAACCATATATATTTTTAGATGAGATACAAAATATCCAAGATTGGGAAAAATGGGTTAATAAAGAGTATGAATTAAAGTTATCAAATATCGTAATAACAGGATCAAACTCATCAATGCTAAGCAAAGAGATAGCAACAAGTTTAAGCGGAAGATATTTAAGTGTTGAAGTTTTTCCACTAAGTTTTAAAGAGTTTTTACATTTTAAAGATATAAAAATATCTTCAAAACTTGATTTTGTAGATAAAAAGATAGAGCTTAATAGGGCTTTTGAAGAGTATTTAGAATTTGGCTCATTTCCAAAGGTTTTAGATTATGATAAAAATAGTAAAAAAGAACTTCTAAACACATATAAAGAGAGCATACTTTTAAATGATATTGTTGCAAGATATAAATTAAATAACTTTACAATTTTAGAAGAGATATCTGCATTTTTATTAAGCAATAGTGGGATTATTCAAAGTATTACAAAAATAAAAAATAGTTTTAAAATATCTTTTGATATGGCAAGAGATTATATAGAATATTTAAAAAATGCCTATATGATTTATGAGATAAAAAAGTTTGATTACTCCTTGAGAAAACAAAATTTAAATGATAAAAAATATTATAGTGCAGATTTAGGTTTATCAAATCTTTATAGAGTTGCAAATTTAAAATTTAAAGGTTCAAATCTTGAAACTATTGTTGCTTTAGAACTTTTAAGAAGAGGATTTAAAATATATTATTATAAAACACAAAATGGTTTAGAAATCGATTTTGTAGTAGTAAAAAATAATAAAATAGAAAAACTAATTCAAGTTTCAAAATCTTTGGAAAATGATAAAACAAAAAAAAGAGAGCTTGAAGTTTTCAAGAAAACTGTAGATGAATTAAATCTTATAGATGTAAAATCTATTATAATAAGTGAAGATAAAAGTAGTAAATTTTTGTATAACAAACAAGAGATTGAAGTAAAAAATATATTAGAGTGGTTAAATTTTGATTAAATTTAACTCATTTTGTAAATTTCAAAGTTAAATCTTTGTAGTTTTTTAAAGTCATTTTTAACTCATCTAAAAATATCTCTGGGGCATATTTTAGCAATTCGCAAACTAAATTTAAATTATCTTTATTTTTTTCAAATTTTTTATCTGGACTATTTTGTAAATGTGATTTTATATATTCTTGTTCTTCATTTGTAGCAGTAGCTAAAATATGTTTTAAATACATTTTTCTAGTAATTACACTATCATCAAAAAGTAATTGTTCTGGAACTTTTAAGACTTCTGCAATATATGGAATCAACTCTATTTTTATACCAATTCTCCCATTTAAATAAGCATAAATAGTATTTTCTGATGGTATTTCTCCTGTATTTTTTAATTTTGGCTCTAAAGCTAAAAGCTTTTTTGAAAACTCTTTTTTTGATAATTTATTAATTTTAAGAAGTTGATTTATTCTTTCAAAAGTCTCCATAAATGTACTTATCCTATTTTTTTGTATCTATAGTACAAAATATAAGAATATCTTTGATACAATTCTGCTTTTATAATTGTACTATAGATACAATTTATATATTTAAGAGGGATTTGTTTTGATAAAAAAGAGTTATAAGCTTATAGAGTTTGGAAATAAAGATCACAATATACTTGTGCTATTTTGTATAGCAATTTTTTCATTTACTTTGACATTTGTCTCTACTTTTAGTTTCTCTTGTGCAAAGCTATCATTTAATCAAGTTTTTAAGAAAAATGTAAAATCAGCTTTAAGAAGAGTTGCTTGGTTTGTAAGAAATAGTTATTTAAAGATTAGACTTATAAGTGATGATAATTTTGATTTTACAGAAGATTTAGATTTCAACGAAGTTTTAATAATAGAAAAATTTCTAAAAAAAAGAGAAACAAAACTAAAAAAAGAGAATTTTTTAGCAGAATATCTTTTTTTACTATCTTATAAGCTACATTTTTTTGCAAAAAACAAAGATATTAAATCTTTGAAAATAGAACTAGATAAATTTTTGCAAGTATCAAACAGTTTGCTTGATTTTATACTTAATAATAGACCAAAAACTTTTAAGCAAACAACTAAAAAAACAAAAGATAATTTTGATTTTAGTAAAAAAGCAAAAAATATGTTAGCAGTTTTTGCAAAATATATTAAAAGAGAGGATTATCCTTGGTATGTAATATCTGGTACTTTTTTGGGACTTCATAGAGAAAGAGGTTTTTTAAAACATGATGTTGATATAGATCTTGGATTAGATTTTGAAAATATTAAAGATATAAATAAATTAATTGAAGATTTAAAACAAATACCAGATATAACTATAAAAAATATTATTTATATGCCAAATATAAAAATAGAAAAAGATGAGATATTTTATGATAATAAAATAGGAACTATAAAATTAGTAGATAGTTCTGGTATTCAAATAGATTTTTGTATTCATTACAAACAAAATGGCAAAATAGTTCATGGAAGCAAAATTCATCTTTGGGAAAATAGCCCATTTGAATTGGTAATTGATAATTTAGAAGGTATTGAACTATATTGTCCAAACAATGCTGATGTATATTTGACTGAAAATTATGGTGACTGGAGAACTCCAGTAAAAGAGTTTTCTTGTAGCACTGGAACTCCAAATTTAACTGTTGTTTCAAATTTTTACTCTATATCTTTTTTCTTGAGAAGACTTGTATTTATAACTCAAGGAAAAGAGCCAAAAATGAGTTATGAAAAAGTCTTATCTATGCTTGAAAATCAAAAAATAGTTGTAGATAAAAAAATCAATATTCCATTTATAAAGGAATAGATGCTTTGATTGGTTTTTTTGAAGATATTTTTTCATATATAAATAAAGTATTGATGAACAAGAAAAAAATATGGTTTTTGGGATTTTTTACAAGTATTGTATCAATATCTTCTGTGGTATCTTTTTTTATACCTTTAAAAATAATATTAATACTTGAAAATCCATCATCGATAAATGGTTTTATAAGTGAAGATTTTTCTATAAATTTAGTTTTTTATAGTTTTATTTTTGTTTTTTTTATAGCTGTTATTATCACTATTTTTGGGAAACTTTATATTAGTAAAATCTCTTTAGAATTAAAAGAAAATCTTTGGAGTATATACAAAAGTAGTGAAAATGCTGTACTAAAAAAAGTGGTTTTTGATAGAGTTTTTAAAAAAGCTATAGATATAAACTGCGATATTATAAGTATAGTTTTGATTTTTTCTTTGGTTTTGTTTCTTGATTTTTATATATCACTTTTTTTGATAATTTGTTTTCTTCTTTTTGTATCTTATGCAAGAAAAGTAGCTTTTGATTCTTTGAAAAAAGAGTATCAAATCATTTTCCAAACATTTGGAAATATATGTTTTTATCTAACTTTTATTTTAATCATAGCTTTGTATTTTGGTGGAATAAAAATAGTTTTGATAAATATTTTATTGGCATTTATGCTCTCAAGGCTCTATTTTAGGAGTTTATCTTCATTTTCTATAAATTTAATATCAATACACAAGGAGTTAAAAAAACAGTGAAAGAGATGAAAAAAGAGAAAATAGTCATCACTTACGGCACTTTTGATATGTTTCATATAGGGCATCTAAATTTACTACAAAGGGCAAAAAAGATTGGAGACAGGCTAATAGTAGCTGTTTCAAGTGATGAGTTTAATAGCTTGAAAAATAAAAAATCTGTGATTTGCTATGAACAAAGAGCAAAAATTGTTTCGCATATAGATTGTGTGGATATGGTAATAGCTGAAAACTCTTGGGAACAAAAGGTAGAAGATATAAAAAAATATGGAGTTGATGTGTTTGTCATAGGTGATGATTGGGAAGGAAAGTTTGATTTTCTAAAAGAGTTTTGTGAGGTGGTTTATTTGAAAAGGACTGAGGATATTTCGAGTAGTGATTTAAAAAAGGTTGCACAATGAGAGTTTTTTTAAGAATGAATTTTAACTATTTTCTAAGAGTAGTTAAAAGAAATATTTTTAAATTAAAAATAAAAGATAAAGGATTTTCTAGATTTAAAGTCTTTATGTTTTATTTAGATTATATAGATAGATTTATGCCATCACAAAATAAAAATATAGTAAATTCAAAGCTTAGCATGATATTTATGATAATTAGAAGATTAGTTATTTCTAATTTAGCTCATAATATAAAAAACTATTCAGGAATCGAGTTAAACTTTAAAAGATGGAGTGATTGGATATCTGTTGTAGATTTAGCAAATAAACTATCATATTCAAAAAAAGCCAAAAATCAAATACTGAAAAAATCCATAGAAATACTTATTTTAGATTCATTTTATGGTAGAGGTAAAGAAGATAGAGATATCGCTTTAGAAAATATAAATAAAATTATTAAACTATTAGAGCTTCCAGAAACTAGCAAAGATATAGAAGATTTTATTTTAAATTGTGCACTATATATATTTAGTTTTACAAATGAGCTTCCAATAGTTCCAAATATAGATGATAATCTTTTCATAAGTCAATTGGAGCTTTTAGAACGAATTACAATTATGCTAGGTTTCCCAAGTCAAGCTTACTCTTTTAGAAAAAAGATAGCTCTTAAATCTTTAGAGTGCATAAACTCTATTGAAACTTTAGGTGAACTATCTATAAGAAGAGCATTTTTTGCTTCTATTGAAACTCTAGATTTTGATATGAGCAAAAAGATACTAGATATTGCAAATAGGCTAAAAATAAATTTCAATACAATAAATCGTTTAAATTTTTATTATGAGCTATTTACAAATAAAAACTTTACAAAATCTTTTGAACTACTAGCAAATGAAGAAGAAAAAAAATTTATAGAATTTATTAAAAATAAATCAGTAGCAATCGTAGCACCTCTTCCAGTTGAAACAAAATCAGGAAAAGAGATAGATAGCCATGATTATGTATTAAGAATGGGGATTCCTTATCATCCTAAAGATTTGAATCCATTAATATATGGTTCAAGAACTGACATAGGTTCACTTGTTGCAGAAGGTATTCAAAACTCTAAAAATATGATTAAAAATCGACTTATAATTGGTAAAAATATAAAATATCTATTATTTAGCAAATTAGATGGTACTATCCTAGAAAACTTTAAATTTGAAATCCCTGTTGTAAGAAAAAGAACTTTAGGAGGAAGAGATAATTTATCTGATAAAAATATAAATAGTGTTCCTCAAATTGTTATTTTCTTACTAGCTTCAGGTGTTTCAAAAATCTCTCTATATAGTATGAATTTTTATATGTCTTCAAATGTATATTTTAAGAACTATAGTACTGCTTTACCAAATTTACATATATTTTTTTTTATGGATGATTTAATAGTAGGACACATATATTTAAAAAGACTTTATGATTTAGGATTAATAGATTGTGATAAAAATGCTTTAGAAGTTATAAAACTTTCAACAGAAGAATATATACAAAATATTGAAAATATATATAGAGACACAATAAGAATGAGTAATAAATAAATGAAAAAGTTAAACCTCGCTCCTTATCTAATAGAAGAAAGATTATCTATAAAAGATGCTTTAAATTTAATAGATAAAAATAAAAAAAGATTTTTGTTGGTTGTTAATAAAAAAGAGATACTTTTAGGAACATTAACTGATGGAGATATTAGAAGAGCTTTTTTAAATGGTTTTTCTTTGAAAGACAACATATCTAATATTATAAAAAAAGAGTTTGTTTGTTTAAGAATAGAAGATAGTTTTCAAGCAATTTGTGAAAAATTTAAAAATAGTAAAATTGATTTTTTACCAATAGTTGATAGTAATATGAAAATAATTAATGTAATTACGAAAAAACAGTTTCATATTATGCTTTTAGAAAATATTGATTTTGATTTAACTTATGATTTTACTAGATTTGATAATCATATTTTAGAACATGATATTTATAATCGTCCTTGGGGATTTTATAAAAGCACTATTTTAACTTCGCATGCTCAAGGTAAAGTTATTACACTATTTCCAAAAAGTGAATTAAGTCTTCAAGAACATAAAAAAAGAGAAGAACATTGGGTTATTATAAAAGGAAAAGGAAAAATGATATTGGGAGAATCTATTTTAGATATTTATCCTGGAAAATATATTTATATCCCAAAAGGATGTAAACATCAGATTATAAATGATGGTGATGAAAATATAATTTTGTCAGAAGTGCAGCTAGGTGAATATTTTGGAGAAGATGACATCATAAGACACAATGATAAATATGGAAGAAAATAAATTTCAATTAAATAGGAGAAAAGAAAATGGCATTTAAGTTTGATTACAAAGAACCAAAAATAATAGCAGAAATTGGTTGTAACCATATGGGACAATTTGAAATAGCAAAAGAGTTGATAGATTTAGCACAGCAAAGTGGTGCAAAATATGTAAAGTTTCAAAAAAGAAACAATAAAGAGTTGCTAACAGAAGATCAATATAATGCTCCTCATCCAGTACCAGAAAATTCATATGGTGATACTTATGGTGCTCATAGAGAATTTTTAGAGTTTAATGTAGCTCAAAATAAAGAGTTAAAAGAGTATTGTGATAGCATCGGTATGATTTATAGCACTTCTGTTTGGGATGTAACAAGTGCAAAAGAGATGATTACTTTTGAACCAGAGTTTTTAAAAGTACCATCGGCTTGTAACAACAACTTTGAGATGTTAAAAGTTTTAAGAGATGATTTTAAAGGACAAGTTCAATTATCTATTGGAATGACTTCAAAAGATGAAGTTGAAGAGATTGTAAAATTTTTTGAAGAAACGAATCAAGCAAAATCAAGATTGCTTATATACTCTTGTACTTCTGGTTATCCAGTTCCAGCTTGTGATGTAGCACTTTTAGAGATAAATTGGTTATATGAAAAATATGAAAATAGAGTAAATGAGATAGGTTTTTCAGGACATCACTTAGGAACAAATCTTGATATAGCTGCATATACATTAGGAGCTAGATGGATAGAGAGGCATTTCACAAAAGATAAAAACTGGAAAGGTACAGATCATGGTGCTTCTTTGGAGCCTTATGAGTTAAAAAATTTAGTCGATGGGTTAAATGAAACTTTTGAAGCTTTACACTATAAAAAAGATGAAATTCTTTCTATAGAGAAAGTTCAAAGAGATAAACTAAAGAATAGAAAGTAGAAAAAATGAAATGTAATCTTTGTAATAGCCAAAACTATAAAAATAGAAAAGGCAGTGTAAGAGATAATAAAAATTTAGATATTTTAGAATGTTGTGACTGTGGATTGGTTTTTTTATCTCAAGATAATCATATAAATGAAACTTTTTATGAAAATTCAAATATGCACCAAGCTTTTGATTTTGCTAAATGGAGAAATGAAACTTTAGCAGATGATACTAGAAGATTTGATTTTTTAAAAAATTCTTTAATAAATAAAAAAGTATTAGACTTTGGAAGTGGAAATGGTGGATTTCTAAAATTTGTAAAAGATATATCAAAATCTGCTTTAGGAGTAGAGCTTGAAAAAGCAGTAATACCATATTATGACAAAGAAAATATATCTATTGAAAATAGCCTTGATAGAATAAATGAAAAATTTGATATTATTACTTCCTTTCATGTTGTTGAACATATAAAAGAGCCTTTAATTATTTTGGAAAAATTAAAAAAATTACTTGAAGATAAAGGAAAATTAATAATTGAAGTACCAAATGCAAATGATGCTCTTCTTACAATTTATCAAAATGAAGCATTCTCTAATTTTACTTATTGGAGTTGCCATCTTTATTTATATACTAAACACACATTAGAACTTTTAGCAAAAAAAGCTGGTCTTAAAGTAGAATTTATAAAGCATATTCAAAGATACCCTTTATCAAATCATCTTCATTGGTTGAGTAAAAATAAAGCTGGTGGTCATGAAAAATGGGGAAATTTCTTAGACTCAAAAGATTTAAATCAAGCTTACGAGAATCAATTAGCAACTCTTGGGGCAACAGATACTTTGATTGCTTGTTTCACAAAAGAGGTTAAATGAATATAGCATTCATACCAGTTAGATGTGGAAGCAAATCAATAACATTTAAAAATATAAAAGAGTTTTGCGGAAAGCCTTTAGTTTATTGGAATCTTGAAGCTTTGGAAAAATCTAATAATATTGATGAAATTTTTGTAGCAACTGATTGTGAAGAGATAAAAAATGTAGTAAATAGTTTTAATTTTTCAAAAGTCAAGATATATGATAGAGATAAAGAAAATGCAAGTGATACTTCAAGTACAGAATCTGTAATGCTGGAGTTTATAAATAAACAAAACTTTAAAGATAGTGATTTGTTTTTTTTGGTTCAAGCGACTTCTCCACTTACTCAAACAAAAGATTTTGATAAGGCTTTAGAAACTTTAAAAAATGAAAATGCGGATTCATTACTTACTTGCATAAGAACAAAAAGATTTTTCTGGGATAAAAATGCAAATCCTATAAATTATGATTTTATAAACCGTCCACGAAGACAAGATTTTGATGGGTTATTTATGGAAAATGGTGCTTTCTATATAAATAATATAGGGAATATTAAAAAATATAAAAATAGACTTAGTAGCAAAATAGCTATATATGAAATGGAAGAGTTTACAGCAGTTGAAATAGATGAAGAAGATGATTGGTTAATTGCTGAAAAAATGATGTGTAAATATATACTTTCTAAAAGAAAAAAAGAACAACAAATAAAACTATTTTTATCTGATGTTGATGGAACACTTACAGATGCGGGAATGTATTACGGTGAGAACGGTGAAGAATTTAAGAAATTCAATACTCACGATGGAAAAGGCTTTGAACTTTTACGAAAAGCTGGTATTAAAACAGGAATTATCACAAGTGAAAATACAAAAATAGTAGAAAATCGTGCCAAAAAACTAAAAGTTGATTTTTTATATCAAGGATTGGAGCATAAAGGAAAACTTGATATTGCAAAAGAGATTTGTAAAGAGTTAAATATATCTTTAAATGAAGTTGCATATATTGGAGATGATATAAACTGTAAAGAATTGCTTTTAAATGTAGGTCTTGCTGCTTGTCCATCAAATGCACTAGAGGAGATAAAAAATATTCCAAATATAATAAAACTCTCAAAAAGTGGTGGAAATGGTGCTGTTAGAGAGTTTTGTGAAATGGTTGTAAAAGCTAGGATGTAGGAAGTTTTTTGTAAAATGTAATAAATAACAATATTCTTAAAGGATAGTTTTGATGGAAAGTAGCTTATTTTATTGTCATGTTGAAAAAAATGGTTTAAATCAAGAAATAATTGAAAATTTAGAAAAATTTGTAAATGAAAATAAAGGTGAGCAAATTTATATAATAAATGCTCCTTTAAGCGAAAATAAGTATAGCTATGATTACCAAGAAAATGCACTTGTTTTATTATCTCCAAATCATAAAATTATATTTATAGATTTAAAAAACAATATAAATGAATTTAAAAATTATTATGATGATTTTATAGAAGATTTATCATCTTTATCAGATAAATATAAATATAAAGAATTTATTGGAAGACCTAGAGAATGGAAAAATATTTTAACAGTACAAGAGATTTATTCCAATAATATACTAGAAACTTTATTAAAAAATAAAATAAGTATAGAAGATAAAAGAAAAAATGAGTTCTTAATATCTTTACTAATTGGAAGTATCAACGATATAGAAAAAAAGGGTATTGAAACTCCCAAAACTATTTTAGAAAAAGTAAAAAATAATATTTTATTATTTGATGGGCAGCAAACAAGATTTATTTATAAAGAGTTTGATAAAAGGACAATTTCCATTCAAGGTTTATCTGGGACTGGGAAAACTGAGCTTTTGTTACATAAATTGAAAGAATTATATACTTCAAAAGAAGAATTAAAAATATTTTTTACTTGCCATAATATTGCTTTGGCAAATACCCTTAAACAAAGAGTTCCAGAATTTTTTAATTTTATGAAAGTTGATAAACAATTGGAATGGAATAAGCAAATATGGCTTGATAGAGCTTGGGGAAGCCAAAAAGATAAAAATTCTGGTTTATATAGCTATATTTGTCATTTTTATAATATTCCTTTTAAACCTTGGAGTTCATCTACTAGTTATAAGGATATTTTTACAAATGCCTTAGAACAAATAAAAAAGATAGATGAATCTGAATTTAAATGGGCTTTTGATTATATTTTGATAGATGAAAGACAAGATTTTCCACAAGTTTTCTTTGAGTTATGTGAAAAAATAACAAAAGAAAAAGTTTATATTGCTGGTGATATTTTTCAAGATATTTTTCAAAGTGATAAAGAAGTAGAACTTGATGTTGATTTTGTATTAAATAAATGTTATAGGACTGACCCGAGAACTTTAATGTTTGCTCATGCAATGGGTATGGGATTATTTGATAATGAAAAGATAAATTGGTTAAGTGATGCACATTGGGAAGCTAGTGGTTACGAATTAAAAAGAAAAGAAAATAGGGAAGTTAATTTATACAGAGAACCTGTAAAAAGATTCGAAGATATAGATCAAACTTTTGAAAGTATGATTATACAAGAGTATAAAAAATATACAGATGTTATTGATATTATATTAAACATAAAAGAAAATCATGAAAATGTAACTCCTGATGATATTGCAATTATTATTTTAAATGATGGTAAAACTATTTATGAACATATAGACAAATTAGAATTCGAAATAAGAGAAAAATTAGGATGGGAAATAAATAGAGCTTTTGATAGTAAAAATAAGGTATCAAATACTATATTCGTATCAAATAAAAATAATGTAAAAGGTTTAGAATTTCCTTTTGTTATTTGTTTAACACAATCCATTTTAAATGATTATAGATATAGGAATACTCTATATACAATGCTTACAAGGTCTTTTCTACAATCTTATCTATTAGCTATAAATTTTGATAATATGGAAATACAAAAAAATGGATTAGAAATTATAAATAGAGATAATTATATAAAAACAATAGAACCAACAAAAGAAGAAAAAGCTAAAATTCAACAAAATTTATTGAAGATAAAAGAAGAGAAGAATCTTTCTTATTATGATTTTCTGACTACAATTTTCAATGAGTTAAAAATTGATTCAAAATATAGAAAAAAACTAGAAGAACCTATAAATAATGCAATTGATGATAAGTTTAATAAAGAGCTAATAATAAAATTTATAGAAGCAAACAAGGAATTTTATTGTAAATGAAAAAATTTGAGTTTTTTATCAATAAATCAAGTTTAGATATATTTTTTCCAAAATATAGAATAAAAACAAAAGTACATATTATTGAAATTTTAATGGAAACAACAAAATATATGCTTTTAAATCCAGAGATTAAAGAAGAAAATAGTTTTGGTAAAATTGTTTTAATCGTTGATAAAATGAGTAGAGTTTTCTATTTTACAAAAAATAAATACTACTCAATTTCATTTCCATTTTTTGTAGAAAAATTGGAAAATGAGATAAAATTTGGATTTAAAAATATTATTGAAGTTGAAAGTAGGTTAATAAGTCAAGTTTTACAAATAATAAAATGTGATGAGTTTAAAGAAAAATGTAGTTTAGATTTTGTTGCTCCAATTTGTGAATTTGAAGAAAATTGTGATGAAAATTTTTGGAGTTTTCTTAAAGATTTACTTTTAATGGAAGATGGATATATTAGATATGATTATGATAAGGATGAATATGAAAAGTTTAAATTAAAAGAAGAGAAGAATAAACATCCTTTAAATCATTATGATATTTTTTACTCTTCAATAAATTCATTCAAACTTGGTTTAAAAAAAGAAATATCTCATGAAGATTTTATAAATATATTAAATACTAATAAAGATTGTAAATATATAGAAAAATAAAAAGATGAATAGTGTTTTCATAAGTGGTTCAAGTTCTATAAAAGATTTACCAAAAGATGTTATAAAAAGTTTGGAAAACATTATAGATAAAGGGTTTGAAATCTTTGTTGGAGATGCAAAGGGAGTTGATACTTTGATTCAACAATACTTTTATAAAAGAAACTATACAAATATAAATATTTGCACTATTTATGAAACTCCTAGATATTTAGCTTCCAATAAATTTAAAATCATACAAGTAGATTATGATAAAAATCTTTTTGGAGAAAGAGAAAAACAGACTTTTAAAGATGAGTTTATGACTTTGAATAGTAATTATTCTTTTGTGATTTGGGATGGAAAAAGCAAAGGGAGTTTTGAGAATATTAAAAGAGCAATAACAAATAATAAAAAATTAAAAGTTTTTTATACTTTAGAAAATAGGTTTTTAGATAAAGAGTTGTTGAATATAGAAAATATAACAAATTTATATAAACAAAACACAGGTTACACACAAACAGAGATTTATAATAAAATAAAAGAGTCAAAAATATATACAAATATAAATAAAGCAAATGAGATTAAAAAATGGTTAATTGATAATGATATTTTAAAAATCTACAATGACAAACTATCAATAAATCAAAAATATAAAAACTATTTTATAGTAGAAAATTATAGAGGAAATGAAAATATAAAATACAAAGCAAATATTTTAGAACTTTTTAAAAACAATTCTCTTTTTGCTAGTTTTTAAAATAATAAAATTTATTTGGATAAAAGTAATACAGATAACTCAAAATTTATATTTTTTTAGATAAAATTCAATAATTTTAGACTTAAAAAGGGTAAAAATTGAAAAATATTAATGAAGTATTGGTAAATATGGATAAGCAAATGTTAGCAGATATAAAAAGTTCTTATTTATCTATTTTCAAAATAAAACAAGATAGCAAATCTTTTTTGGATTTAGTAGAGCAAAATGAGCTTTTAAAAGAGGCGGCATATATAGTTAATCCAAATTTCAATGATGCAAAAGGTAGCGTATTTTTAAAAAAAGATGGACTTTTGCTGTTGGAAGCTGATTTTTTTGCAAATTCTCTTGTAAATGAACCTTTAGATTTTGAATATTCAATCAAAGAATACACTTACAATCACCCTTTTTCAAAAACTTTCAATGAGTTTGCTTTTTGAATGAAATAAGAGAAAAGCGAACAAATTTTTTTAACAATAATACTCACTATGTATTGTTTTCAGGTACACCTAAAAATGGGAATGGACCAATAAGACATCTAAATGACTTATTTATAATTTTATATTTAATCAACAAAAATTCTATTCCAAGAGAGAATGTATTTTTATCTATTGATACACAAATACTCGAAGATTTAGATGAGGTTACTAGCAATAAGAAATTTAAATATTTTGAAAGTGCTAACAAAACTTTTAAAGAAGTAATAAAAGAGTGGATTCCAAAAGAAAATATAATAGATATATTTGATTTTGAAGAAAACTATAAAAGAGATGATAAAGATTTGGTCTTTATCGCAAGTGGACATGGTTCTATAAGTGGTTTAGAAATTGGAGACAGCCAAAGGAAAGCTCTATCTTCTGACTATTTTGAAAATATTTCAAGCAATAAAAATAAAACAATTTTAATAATGTCACAATGCCAAGCTGCAGCTTTTCATCATCTTGATACAAGAAAGAATATTTGTGTTATGGGTGCTTCTGATTATCAAAGTTCTGTTAGTTTAAATTTAAAAAGTATGTTAGATTGTACAATTTTAAAGCATAGAGAGTTTATAGATGGATTTACATTTAAAGAAAATATACCTATTAACCCTTTTATATTTTCACTTTTTTATGTACTTTCTCAAAAAGAAACTCTTATAAATAGTGAAAAAAAGCATTTTATTAATATCTTCAAATATACAGCGGCTAGTACATTGGATTATTTATCAAAATCTGGTAAACGAGAAATATATATTTCTAAAAAAGATTTAGAAAAAGTAGAAAATGAAGTAATAGTGCTTTCTTTTAAGGAGAGGATACTAATTCAACAACCTTTTTTATTAAATAAAATAATGGCTGCAAATATTTATGTATGAACTAGTTTAAAAATCTCTTTTTGCTAGTTTTTAAAATAATAAATCATATATTTGTAAAAAATCTACAAATATAAAGTTTATTTTGCTACAATTCTAAAATTTAATTAGGATTTATAATATGTTTTTACAATTTACAGTGAATAATTTTTTATCTATCAAAGAAAAAGCAACTTTTAGTATGCTAGATAGTTCAAAAGAAGATAAAAACTCTTTTTATATTAGAGATTACAACTTACTAAAAACATCTGTTATATATGGTGCAAATGCAAGTGGAAAAACAAATATTTTAAAAGCCATGAGTTTTATGAGAACTTTAGTTTTAAATAAATATAAAATTATCCAATCTACAGATATATTGCCATACTCTCCTTTTAGACTTAACACTAGCACAAAAGAGTCTTCTAGTAGTTTTGAGATGGTTTTTTTTATAGATGAAAAAAAATATAGATATGGTTTTGAACTAGATAGCACAACAATATATAGTGAGTGGTTATTTGAAGATGAAAAAGGCAAAGAAGCAAAACTTTTTTATAGAGATATAGATGAAGAAGATTATGTAAACAATCAAAAATTTAAAGAGGGTTATGGCTTTTTTGATAAATCAAACAAAAAAATAAATATTGCACAAAATCAACTTTTTTTATGGGTTTGTGATAGATTAGCAAATTCAACTATATCAAAATCTATTTTAAAATGGTTTTCAAATTTCAATATGCTAGACGGTACAGATAGCAACGGCTATATGAACTTTACACTTAGAAAAATGGAAGATGAAGAGTTCAAAAAAGAGATAGTAAATCTAGTAAAAACAGCAGATATAGGGATAGAAAATATCGATTTACAAGAAGATGACATTCATTTTGACGATGTTTCAAAAGTACCATTACCAGATTTTATAAAAGAAGAGATACTAAAAAATGGTGGTGTAAAATCTATTAGTATAAATACTTCTCATAAAGTTTTTGATGATGAAAACAATTTTACAGCATTTGAGACTTTTGAATTAGAAAAAGATGAATCATTTGGTACAAAAAAATTTTTTAAAATCTCTGCCCCTGTAATAGATACTTTAAAAAATGGAAAAATACTTTTAATAGATGAGTTAGATAGTAGTTTGCATCCAATTTTAACAAAGCATTTAATCAAACTATTTAATGATAAAAAAATAAATAAAAACAACGCTCAACTAATATTTACAACTCACGATACAAATCTTTTAAAACCAACTATATTTAAAAGAGAGCAAATTTGGTTTACACAAAAAGATAAATATGGTTCTACAAATTTATATTCTATGCTAGAAATTAAAGGGGTAAGAGCAAGTGATGATTTTGAAAAGCACTACATCCAAGGTAAATATGGAGCAGTTCCATATATTGGGGAATTTGAGTTTTAAATGGCTAGAAAAAAACTATATATAAATAATAAAGAAAAATCTAAAGATGATTTTAAAAGAAAAAAGCAAATCAAAGAGCAAGTAAAAAGTGTATTAATAGCTTGTGAAGATAAAATATCTTCTCCAAACTATTTTAAAATGATTATTAAAAGATTAATAGAAGATAAAAAAATTACTCAAGACTCTTTGGTAATAGCAAAGCATGAACATGTAAACCCTAAAGGTGTTTTACAAGATTTATTAAATTATAAAAAAGATGATAAAACTTACAAAGATTTTGAACATAGATGGATTGTAATTGATAGAGATATTGCTAGAGTAAATGGAGGAGGACATCCAAAAGATGATTTTTTGACAGCTCTAAGTGAGGCAAAAAGCAAAAGAGTTGAAGTTGCATATTCAAATGATTGTTTTGAGATTTGGTATTTGTTACATTTTGTTTATAGAGATACGGCTATAAGCAGAGATGATGTTATAAAAGAAGTTATCAAAAAACTCAAAGATAAAAACTTTGCAACTTTTTCAAAACTAAATAAAGAAAATATAAAAACAAAGGAGATGACAGAACTTATTTTTAATGAACTTTTAGAATTACAAAAAACAGCTATAAAAAATGCAAAAAACTACTTAAAAATTATGCAGATTTACACAATCCAGAAAGTGACAATCCTTCAACTAGAGTATTTGAACTAGTAGAAATTTTGAGTAACAAAATTTTATAATAAATAAAAAGAGTTAAATATTTAAAAAATAAATTTTTTAAAACAACAAAAGTATCAAAACCCCAAAAACAATTCTATAAACCCCAAAAGCTACAAAGGTAAATCTCTCTAAAAACTTCAAAAACAGTTTGATTACCAAATACGCAACAACAAAAGATGTAACAAAACCAACAGCTAGGTTTATAAAATTTCCATCTTGAAGTATCTGTGCGTGATGTTTGTAAACATCATAAAAAGTTGTAGCACACATAACAGGAACAGCAAGTAAAAAAGAGA
>ERZ650302.380-NODE-380-length-24134-cov-36.996387_pt1 | contig 24134 bp, 22 predicted proteins | sample MGYA00376238_ERZ650302 | MGnify/ENA primary metagenome ERZ650302 (study PRJEB26733, sample SAMN07839298) | wastewater metagenome | biome: urban; feature: wastewater treatment plant; material: waste water | place: USA: North Carolina | collected 2016-04-28 ... | reverse complement strand
AACCACTAAAATTTAATCGCTAAAAATTTTTAAAAGAACTATTGCTATGTCTATGCTGCTCTCCTCACCCAATGTTCAAGCCGTTCGCGCTTATTTACTTGATTTACAAGACCGTATTTGCCAAGCGCTAGAACACCAAGAAGCCACTGGCGGCTTTAATCTATATGCTGAAGGTGCCAGCAATGCCAAATTTGTCGCCGATATTTGGGAGAGACCCACTGAGCAAGGCACCCATCAAAATTTGGGCGGTGGTCGCTCCAATGTACTCCAAGGTGGCAAAGTGATTGAAAAAGGCGGGGTGATGTTTAGCCACATTGTTATCAACCATCTGCCAGCCACTGCCACCGCTCGCCACCCTGAACTTGCCGGTCGCCAAGCGCAAGCGCTCGGTGTCTCGCTGGTGATTCATCCGACCAATCCCAACGTGCCAACCAGTCATGCCAACGTGCGCATGTTTATCGCAGAAAAAGAAGGCTACGAGCCGATTTGGTGGTTTGGTGGGGGCTTTGATTTGACGCCGTTTTATCCCGTGATGGAAGACTGCGTACATTGGCACCAAGTGTGTCATGATTTGTGCGCGCCGTTTGGGAGTGACGTATATCCCAAGTTTAAGACTTGGTGCGATGAGTATTTTTATTTAAAGCATCGTAACGAACAACGCGGCATCGGCGGCTTGTTTTATGATGATTTGAATACGCTTAGCATGGGTTGGGATTTTGATAAATGCTTTGCGTTTATGCAGGCGGTAGGCAATGGCTATCTTGAAGGTATTATCCCGATTTTTGAGAAACGCAAACACACGCGCTATACCGAGCCGCAGCGTAATTTTCATTTGTACCGTCGCGGTCGCTATGTCGAATACAATCTGGTGTATGACCGCGGTACTTTGTTTGGCTTAGAATCAAACGGGCGCATTGAGTCGATTTTGGTCAGTTTGCCGCCTCTCACCGGCTGGGAATATCGTTATGAACCTCTCGCAGGAACGCCTGAATTTGAACTCACAGATTTTTATCTAAAACCCAGAGATTGGCTAAATCTCAAGGCTTAACAAAACACAATCTTAATAAAACACCATAAAAAAGGGCAATTAAATTGCCCTTTTTTTCATGGGCGATTAACCCATTAAGTTTGGTTGTACGATTTCTATCCAGTAGCCATCTGGATCTAAGATGAAGGCGATATCTTTCATCGCACCTTCTTCAGGGCGTTTTTTGAAGATGACTTGGTGTTGCTCAAACCAAGCAACCGCTTCTTGCATATTTGGCACGGCAAAACAAATATGCCCAAATCCTTGTGGTTCGCTGTTGCCACTGTGATAGTGAAACTCTGCATCAGACTCAGTGCCATAATTATGGGTCAATTCTAGCACCCCTGGCTGACTAAAGGTAAATGCGGCTAAAGCGGCGGTATCGGTTGGCAAATTTGCCACCTGTTCATCGGTGAGCTTTGCCAAAAAATACAAATCAAATTCCGCTTGTGGATAGCGTTTGGTTTGTAGTAGCGTCATGCCTAATACATCTTGATAAAAAGCCAAAGATACTTGCGGGTCTTTCACCCTAAGCATGGTGTGATTAAAGATAAACCCATTGGTAGCGGACAAGTTTGACATAGTGATCCTTATTGTAATATGCCTCTAAAAGAAAACCTTAAAAGAAAAAGACGTTGACTAAAGTTCATTAATAGCGATAGTTTGCCAAAAATTCAATACTGTTTAATTTTAAGAAACTATTGCGCATTATCTTGAGGCTCTTCTTGTGAATCAAACTCTGGATGTTCATTAATATCTGAATGTTGAACATCCGCTTGGTTCGCTTTAAAATTAGCTTCCTCAACTGCTCTAGCTTCTTGAGCCTCCTTTGCGCTACGTATTTCGTCCGCTTTGTCTTGCATCAATGACAGCTCCATATCTTTTCTACTTCGTGCTGCCTCAGCTTTTTCTTTCAGATAAACAAGGAAATCAGAATAATTGGGGTCTAAACTTGCAATACCATATCTACCAGTAAAATAAGCTGCCAACAGTTCATCGTGAACAGAATTACCATTAGATAATACTAGGTCTGCTTGACACATATATATTCTTTGATCATCCCCTTTTTTGGAATCTGTTTTACATTTTAGGTTTTTAACCGCATTAACTTTCAAATTAGTATAATCTTTCATATACCCATTATCTGTCAAATACTCGTTATATTCATCTTTTAACGATATCTCATTAGGTGCATCATCGGATAACCATGAACAACTTGCCATCAATAGTGAAATGATTAATATAAACGGTAATTTCATAAATGTAATTCTCTGAAAATTTAAAGTGGTGAGCAAAAATAGTTATATAAATTACTCAATCATTATTTCAAATTAGGGTTTGGCCTTAATTTGAAGAATAGAAACCATTGTACCAATAAACAAACGAAAGTTCATTAAATTGGTATAACACAACAAAATCAAACATATAGTAAAATAACCTATTATGGCATGGAAACAAACAGGCCAGCTATCCATAGCAGACAATCTCATTAACTGACAAACTATCGAGCAAACCTTACGTCACGTTCATAGCAGTGACAGTGGGAACTCTGCCTTTCAACCTGTCATCATTTTTAAAGTATTACTCTTACAAAAACTCTATAACCTATCCGACCCAGCCATGGAAAAACAACTGCCTCGAGACTTACTATTTCGTCGCTTTGTTGGCTTATCATTAACCGATGATGTACCCGACCACAGCACCATTTGGCGATACCATAAACATCTAGGTGAGGTTGGACTCATTGAACCATTATTCAACCAAATCAATGAGCAATTAACCCAGCTTAACATCCTTATCAAAGCAGGCAGTGTTAGCATCATTGATGCTAGTATCATCAAGGCCAAAAACAAGCGACTTAAAAAAGGCAAACATACTGATAATACCCAAGATAACGAAGCGTCCTATGCCAGTAAAAAAGACAGCTCAGGCAAAGTCAAAACCACCTGTGGCTTTAAAATCAATTTGAATTGTGATGAAGACAGCTTTGTTAAAAATTTTAAAACCACGACGGCTAATATTCATGATTCAGAGTCCTTTACTGACCTACTGATTGGCCATGAGTCAGCGGTGTATGCTGCTAGTGCGTACAAAAGCCAAGCCCATTGATTATTTAGCCCAACATGAACCACCAATAAACAATCATATCTATGATGAGCATAGCGTAATAAACCCCTTAGCAAGCAGCAGAAACGTACCAATACTCAAAAGAGCCAAATCAGAAGCATGGTTGAACGGGTCTTTGGTCATTTTAAACTGCGTTATGGAACAAACAAGACCCGTCATTTAGGGTTAATGCCATTTCATATCAATACTCTGCTTGCTAGCATGGTGAATAATTTAAAAACTGCCCTAAGCTTGAAAAAGAAATATGGACTCGCTTAAGGTTATCGTATCTGATGGTTGAGAGTATAAGTTAATAGAAGCAAGATCAACAACAATCTGAGATTTTATCCGTGATGTAGCCAGTATTTTGCTTATGCCATTCTTTGTTTTTCTCTGTTTGGCGGTACGCCTTGAGCAATGTGGCTGTTTCGTGCAAAGCTCTCTTTAATTAACTTTTGGGTAAAAATATAGCCCTCATTGCTAATAACATCATGGCTCATAATATTACCCTTAGGTAAGCTGCTCAATTCGCTATTTACTATTCAATATTTGCTACTCAATACTCGCTACTCAATGAATGTCACTTTACCGGTGTCCAAATCATACACCGCCCCAACAATAATTAAGCTACCATTATTAACCGCATCTTCAAGAATACGAGAGCCGTGTTTGAGCTGGGTGACTGACATACGCACGTTGGCTTTAATACCTCGATTAATCAACTCTTGCGCGTCAATGTCTTGTCCATTGGCGGTATAAATTTCATGCAAGTTGTAAACACTGGGACGGATACGGTCAACAATCGAACGTAAATTGGGCGAAAACTGCTGATCAGGATTGATCAGTGTCTCCACACAAGCCGTCACCGCACCGCAATGTGAATGACCCAACACCACGACTAACTTGGTAGCGAATTTCTCAGTGGCAAACTCAACCGAGCCAATCTGAGACGGCGCGACTACGTTGCCTGCTACACGAATGACGAATAAATCACCCAAACCTTGATCAAAGACAATCTCAGCGGGGACGCGCGCATCAGAACACCCCAAAATAATGGCAAACGGTTCATGCACATGGGTGAGCGCATTAGACGCAAGCAAGGTTGATTGGGGGTTTTGCACATTTTCTACGAATCGTGCGTTGCCTTGTTTGAGCATCTCGAGCGCTTGCTCGGCAGTTTCGGGACGCGGTAAGTGACTGTTTGGCATTGGGTTTTCTCCTTTCACCTAGGGACAATAACGAACTGTATGATGATATAAAACGCGATATTTTTTATCATTTTAAACTTTTTTAAACATTAAGATGACTTTCTAAAATAACTTCCTAGCTACTATAATACCTCATCGCCTGCCACAGCAATATGCCCATCGGCTATTTGGTTCATAAATTGCGCATAATCTTGGGCATTGCGAGCGGCAGTTTGCTCGGCATACCCTTGCATGACAGCGATGATTTCACTACCATTGCCCAGATAGCCCATAAGCGTATCGGCATTGCCTGCTTTGGTATGCGCATGCGCCAAGGCATGTCCACAGCTTTCAATATATTCGTAAAAATGGGCAGCCGTCATGGTCTCAAGAGCCGCCGAATACTTCATATCCCGCAGCTGCCTGACATAAAAATCCATCTCAAAGTTATCAAGCGATGCATAGCCCAAGAAAATATCACTCGATGCCTGCATCAATTGTTGCCCTTCAACCACGCGCTTGCCTTGATGATTAAATTGTTTTGCCAGTAAGGGTGTCAAGATAGACGCTTTGGCTTGCTTCATTTGCAATATCAGCGGCTCATGGTCGGCATCTTGGAATAACGCCACCGCACACACAGTACCGACACTCCCTACCCCAACCACTTTGAGTGCCACATCGGTAAAATCATACCGGTCAAACAATACCTGTCTATCTGACTTTAGGGTATCTCGATAAGCGTCAAAAAAAGCGTGACTACCGGCAAAAAATGGCTGTCCTCGGCGTGGTGGTCGCTGCAATTCACCGTCAGTTTTAAACGCGCGTAACCCTGTGACAGTATCACGCTCAGTCAATTTTGGCAGCATTTTTACCGCATCATTTTTTTTGGCTTTTTCAAAATCGGCATGACGGCGTTTACGAACAGTCACGTCTTCGGTATTTGCCAATATTTTATGGGTGTCGATTTTTTCATACCACACTTGTAGGGGTGACAAGCTGCAATGCGCTTCTAATCCATCAAGGTAACTGGTCAGCAGTTTTTCTATCGCCTTATAGCCCACCGATTCTACATACTTAAAACTTTGACTGGCGATTAAAATACTGGCGACCAGTCGCTGCAAATCCCATTCAAATGGTGCAACGATGGTTTCATCAAAATCATTGATGCCAAATAATAAATTGCGTTCAGGACTGGCGTAACCGCCAAAATTACTGACATGACAATCGCCGCAAATCTGCTGAAATAAGCCAGAATGTTGCCCCTGCCATGCTTGGTCAAACAGCATCAAAGCGGGCATCCCGCGAAAAAAAGTAAACGGCGATACACTCATGCGCTTGGCTCGTATGGGTAATAACGCTGTCAACCGACCTTGATTGGACCAATGATAAAGACTGAGCGCGTCGATGGCAGTCGGACGTTGGCTGATAGCAGCCAAGGTTTTTAATGGGTACGCCTTACGCTGCTGTTTGCCAAGCGCAATACTATCTGCTTGGGTTAGTAGCTTGCCTTGGTAGCGATGGCGCGTCAAATCCACACACTGCGCATGCTGTAAGGATTTGGGCAAAGCAATAGCGATGGGCAGCGCGGCTGTTGCGTGTGTTGTTGTTTTTTTGGTGGCTGTTTCTTTAGCGGCTGGTTTTTTTGCGGGTATTTTGTTAGCCGTGGTTTGAGAAGCCGTATTGTTTGCGCCTGTTTGAGTGGTTGTTGTTTGGGCATTTGTTGTTTGAGTGGCTGTTTGAGTCGTTGGGTCTTGAGGCTTTTTTTTGCTAGGCATGGCGTGTCTCTTAAATGTTCAATAGGTAAATATTCAATAGCTAAATGTTCAATCGGTCACTGGCTAAATTATCATCATATAAAAGTCGTTCAAGCTTGCTATTTTAATGGCTTTGGTAAAAAGTTACGTTGCTTATTTGTGCCAAATCAACCCGTTATTCTCTACTAAAATTAGCCGCTAATTAGCCACTAAAATTTTATGAACAGTAGGTCAATTTTCAGTAACATTTTTTAATTTTAGCCGTTATACTGAACGCAACTTTTAACTGTATTTTCACAGGTGAAACTATCGAAAAACTCTGTATTTATGTTGTCATGCTGATTGCGCGTTGACCCTAGCATAAATATGCCATTTTAGCCCGCTATTTTAGCCTTGCCGTGAGATTGTGCCTATGTCTGCATCAACGTCCGCATCAACGCCACAAACCACCCTAAACGCACCATCAGCTATGCCTGATAGCGCCCAGCCGACCAACCAAAAACCGGTACTACTACAAATCCGTCATTTATCCAAATCTTATGGCGATACCCAAATTTTGCAAAATATTAATCTAGATATTTATGACGGGGAGTTTTTGACGCTGCTGGGTCCTTCTGGCTGTGGCAAAACTACCCTACTACGCTTGATTGGCGGATTTGAGCTACCCAATGCCGGTAGTTTGCATTTAGAAGGGGTTGATATTGCAGGCTTACCTGCGGAAAAACGTCCGATTAATACGGTGTTTCAGCAGTATGCCCTGTTTCCGCACATGAATGTGTACGACAATATCGCCTATGGACTAAAACTTAAAGGCGTGCCCAAAACCGAAATCGACCAGCGGGTGCGTGAAGCGCTGGCAATGGTGCAACTTGACCACACTATCAATCGCCGTCCGCAAGATTTGTCGGGGGGTCAGCAGCAGCGTATCGCCATCGCACGTGCCGTGGTTAATCGCCCAAAAATGCTGCTACTTGATGAACCTCTATCAGCGCTCGATGCCAAACTACGTGAGCAAATGCAATCAGAACTCAAACGCTTGCAGCGTGAACTGGGTATTACCTTTGTGTTCGTGACCCATGACCAACAAGAAGCCTTGTCGATGTCTGACCGGATTGCCGTTATGAAAAACGGCGTATTCCAGCAAATTGATACGCCCATTGGTATCTATGAATCGCCTGCCAATTTATTTACCGCAAGCTTTATTGGCGAGACCAACTTGTTTAAAGGTAAAGTGCTAGAGGTCAACCCAGCCACCATCAAAGTGGAAGTGGTCGAGCAAAATGACGGTTTTCATCCGATTCGTGAATTACCCCGGCCAAAATTTGACGTGCAAGTCGGTCAAAATGTCAACTTACTGCTGCGTCCTGAAGATATCCGCGTGTATTACACCCATGAAGCTCATGAAGGCTTAATCGGCAACGTAGTAGATAGTGCTTATAAAGGCAGTACCTTAGATTCTGTGATTCGATTAAAAAACGGCAATATCGTCAGAACGTCAGAGTACTTTAACGAAGACGATCCAAATTTTAACTATAAACTGGGTCAAGAAGTGCGTATTGACTGGGTCGATGGTTGGGAGTGGATTTTGCCAGATGAATAATACTACTTCACCCTCGACCTCTAGCGTTTCGACTGCTACCGCGCCTGCGCCTGTCATGACAAAACAAGGTGGGCGCGGCTTTCAGCGTGCGACCCTGTTTGTGATTTGGGCATGGTTGATTATTTTTGCCCTGATTCCCAATATCTTGGTGATTGCCGCCAGTTTTTTGACCCGTGATGAAGATAAGTTTTTAACATTGCCTGTCACCCTCGAAAACTATATTCGATTGATTGATCCGCTTTATTTAAAAGTGTTTTTGCATTCGCTGTCGATGGCAGGGATGACGACGATTATCTGTTTGCTGCTCGGTTATCCATTTGCCTACCTAGTCAGTAAAGCCGATAAAAAATGGCAGTCATTATTGATGTTACTGCTAGTGATTCCGTTTTGGACCAACTCATTGGTGCGTCTGTATGCGGTGAAACTCATTATGGCAGCCAATGGTCTGCTCAGTACTATGCTGATTAACCTTGGGCTTATCAACGAGCCTTTACAAATTTTATATACCCAAAAAGCGGTGATTGGCGGTTTGGTGTATTTGCTGTTTCCGTTTATGGTACTGCCCCTGTATGCGGTATTTGTGGATTTGCGTGACGATTATATTTTGGCATCCAAAGATTTGGGCGCTAACAAGCTACAAACCTTTTGGCACGTGATTTTACCGCTCACTACACCCGGGATTATTTCAGGGGTATTGCTGGTACTGTTACCTGCCATGGGCATGTTTTATGTGGCGGATATCTTGGGCGGTTCGCGCAACTTGCTGGTGGGTAATATCATCAAATCGCAGTTTTTGGATGCCCGTGACTGGCCATTTGGCGCCGCGGCGTCCGTGCTATTGACGCTTGCCATGGCATTGCTGATTATGGCGTATCGAGCCAGTAGCAAACGCATTGGCAAAACTGACTACAACGAAGTGGCATAAGGGGGACGCTATGTCTAATACTATGAAATGGCTGTCTCGCCTGTATTTGACCATCGTATATTTGCTGATGTTCTCGCCGATTGCGGTGATGGTGATTTTCTCATTTAATGCCTCGAAAGTCGGCTATCAATGGGGCGGTTTTAGTACCCATTGGTACAGCGAGTTATTTAGTAATGCCGCGATGGTACAGGCTGCCATCAACTCGGTGATATTGGCGGTAGTGGCTGCGACGATTTCTACTGCGATTGGCGGTTTGACGGCGTTAGCGTTACAGCGTTATGACTTCAAAGGTAAATCGATACTACAAAGCTTGCTATTTGTGCTGATGATGTCGCCTGAGATTGTGTTGGCGATTTCGCTATTGGCGTTATTTTTGATTGTGGGGATACAGCTGGGTTTTGTGACGTTGCTAATTGCGCACATTACCTTTTGTCTGCCCTTTGTGGTGATTACGGTGACTGCGCGTCTATCTAGCCTCGACACCCGCGTGTTGGAAGCGGCGCGTGATTTGGGTGCCAATGAATTTACCATGATTCGTACGGTGCTTGTCCCGATTATTTTGCCTGCGATTTTGGCGGGCTGGGTGCTTGCTTTTACCCTATCGCTTGATGATGTGGTGGTATCGACGTTCAATACAGGACCTGATTTTGAGATTTTACCATTACAGATTTATTCGATGGTGCGTGTTGGGGTAAAACCTGAAGTCAACGCCGTTGGCACAATCTTGCTCGTAATCTCGCTACTGGGTCTGATTATCTCGCAGTTATTACTTGCCAAAAAGTCGATGAATCTACCATCGACCCAAAAACGTTAAAGGAGACTTATATGATATCTCGGATGCTCAATAGAAGACGTTTTTTAGGGTATGGCTTGGGTGTTGGCGGTGCCGTTTTAACAGGGGGGCTGGCAAGTAATCTAACGGGTTGTCAAAAAGCGAGCGAAACCACGACTAGTGCTGCTGCGTCTGCGCCTACTGCCAGTCAAGGCGGCAAGGTTGTCAATGTGTATAACTGGACGGAGTACATCTCTGACCAAGTGCTTAAAGATTTTACCGCAGAGACAGGTATCGACGTTATTTATAGCACCTTTGATTCTAACGAAGCCATGTATGCCAAGCTCAAACTGATGAATGGCAGTGGTGAGTATGATGTGGCGTTTCCGGGGACGGATTTTGTCGATAAAATGCGTAAAGAAGGGATGCTTGAGCCGCTCGACCATGCCAAATTAACCAATTTTGGCAACCTCGGCAACACCTTTATCAATGCCCCTTTTGACCCTGAAAACAAGTTTAGCATCCCCTATCTGTGGGGCTCATCAGGCATTGCAGTCAATACCAAACGCATTGCTAAAGCAAGCTTGAGCAGCTGGAATGACTTATGGGAGCCTGAATACCAAGGGCGTGTCATGCTGATGAATGACATCCGTGATGTGTTCACCATGAGTCTATTGACCCTTGGCTATAACGGCAGTACCAAAAACCCTGAAGCCATCAAACAAGCGTATGAAAAACTCACCAAGCTGATGCCCAATGTGCGTACCTTTAATTCAGACGCACCGCGCATGCCGTTTATGGAAGGGGAAACTTACTTGGGATTGGCTTGGAACGGTGAAGTCATCATGGCGCAAGACCAAGGGATGCCAGAGCTGGACTTTGTGTATCCAAAAGAAGGCGCTATTATGTGGATGGATAACATGGTCATCCCCAAAAATGCCAAAAACAACGACAACGCCCATAAGTTTATCGATTTTATCTTGCGACCCAAATACGCTGCCATGATTAGTGAAGAAATCGGCTATGGCTCGCCCAATGAGGCGGCAAAAAAAGAGATGCCGCCTGAGCTTGCCAACAATCCGATTGTGTATCCGCCAGCTGATTTGCTAAAACACGCGATGTTTCGTGAAGACGTAGGCGATGAGATAATGGCGCTATATCAGCAGTATTGGGATAGGCTCAAAGTGGATATGTGATTTTTCAATAAGCGGTCATTAAAAAGCTATAAAAAAAGCGGGCTTATGATTAAGTCCGCTTTTTTTACCCTAAAAATCCGCTTAGCGCATGGTGACAAACTCTTCTGAGCCAGTCGGATGAATCGCCACCGTGTCATCAAAGTCACGTTTGGTGGCACCCATTTTAATTGCCACTGCAAAGCCTTGAATCATCTCATCGACGCCAAAACCTACGCCATGCAAGCCCACCACTTTTTCTTCTTCACCCACACAAATCAGCTTCATGTGACACGGTTCACGGTGCTTGGTCACGGCACTATACATCGGGGTAAAACTGGATTTATAGACTTTAACCGCATTGATGCCATAGCCTTTGACCGCCTCTTCTTCACTCAGCCCTATAGTACCAATCGGTGGATGGCTAAAAATCACGCTCGGCACTAGGTTATAGTCCAAATGCTCATTGGGTTTGTTGTTAAACAAGCGCTCAGATAGTCTGCGACCTGCTGCCACCGCCACTGGGGTCAATTGAATACCATGTTCGATGATGTCGCCCACCGCATAGATACCTTCGACATTGGTATTTTGATAGGCATCGACTTTGACAAAGCCTTGCTCATTGACTTCAACGCCCGCTTTATCAAGATTGATGGTATCGGTTGCAGGTTCGCGACCCGTTGCCCAAATCAAACAATCCACCGTCAAGGTCTCATTGTTTGACAATTCAATGCTCAACGAGCCGTCCTGATTTTTGCGTATTTGTTGTGGCAGCAATCCATAATGAAATTCAATGCCATCATCGTGCATGATATGGGTGAGCGTGGTGACAATGTCGGCATCGAAGTTTTTAAGCACCCGCTTGCTACGCACAATCAGATGGGTCTTTGACTCCAATGCATTCATCACGCCTGCAATCTCGACACCGATATAGCCTGACCCCACAATCGCTACCCGCGGTGGCAACTCAGTCAAGTCAAAAAAACCATCCGAGTCAATACCCAACTCTGCCCCTTCAATGGCTGGGCGAACAGGTCGACCGCCCATCGCTAGTAAAATATGGTCAGCAGTAATGGTCTCTACTGTGCCGTCATTTTTATACACCTCAACGGTATGTTTATCAGCAAATTTGGCAAAACCATGAATCACATCGACTTGGTTATTTTTCAGACCATTGTTGTACGACTGATGAATACGGCTGATGTAAGCTTGGCGACTTTGTACCAATTTGGCAAAGTCAAATTGTTTAACCTCCAAATCAAAGCCATAGTCAGGCGCATAGTGATGGATCGCTGCTGCCATATTGGCGCCATACCACATCACTTTTTTGGGTACACAGCCCACATTGACGCAAGTACCGCCTAGCTGCTTGGCTTCAATCAAGGCACATTTTTTACCATAGCTGGCAGCACGGTTAATGGATGCAATGCCCCCTGACCCACCACCAATAGCGATATAATCATAATGTTTGCTCATAATTCTTCCTGTTTTTTGGTTATCTTCAAACTTATATACGGTTATTTTACCAAGTTTTGGTAGCAAGAAAAGTTGTTAATTCTCACCTTTCTCATTGATAAAATAAAACAAATAAGCGCTTTTTTTGAATAATTTTAATGAAAAAGGTTTAAACACCCTTGTGTCACTTCAAAAGGCATCAGATAAAATCGGGTTTCTTTGGGTTGGCAAAATTCAATCTGCTGTGCCTTCAATTGCATGCTGAGTGTTGGGAAAATCAGCCAAGCTTCATCGGCATCAAATTCATTGGCGTAGGTAAGTAGTTGGTACATATCTGCCAAGCTTATGTCGTTGAAAGTAGCCGTTTTTTTCCATTTTACATCAGCGATAATGAGTTTATCGGCAGACTTTAGCCAAATATCGGGTTTGATGGTTAACCCTTGCTGCACGGTCAATGGCTGTCTTTTCTGCTCAACTAGCTCAAAATTCTGCGCTGCAAATTGTTGTTGGATTTTTCTGCCCACCCATTTTTCAAAGGCAAATGGCATATTCACCAGCCAAGTTGGGGTCAGAAACTGCCCTTGGCTACTCGCTTGTTGTAGTGTCAGCAGCGCATAACAAAAGCTGATAAAAGTATAATTACGCTGGGCAGTCAGACTGGGCAACGCGGTCAACTCTTGCAGCGCTTGAGACAATAAGGTGTCGTATAAGTTTTTGGCAACGGTACCCACTGCCTGCCACTGCGGCGGTAATGGGCTCGACAATGGGCTGCTAGCCATGCTGCCAATCACCCGCTCGATGGTGGTTTTCACCAAACGATTGCCAGCGGTATCCATCACAAAATTTTCAGTCTGATGATAAAACTTATGCGGCTGGTGGAAGTTATGCTGCAATTGCTCTTTGACCATTAATTTACCCTGCAGATAGGGCTGATTTTGCTCAAATTGCTGATATTGCTGATTGGGCACATACTGCGCAAATCCCTGCCAAAAATACGCTTGCAGCCACTCGCTAAGCGATAGCGAATGATTGATTGGTGGAGGATTAATGAGTAGTTGATTGGCTAGATTGGGTAACGACTTGGGCAATAAGGCTTGCCACACCGCTGTCAGCATCTGTTGCACCCATTGACGGGTTTGGGTAACTTCATCGGCATGGGTAATGTGGCTTTGTGCAAGTTTTGGCAAAATCTCAACTTGCCCGCCACTGGGCAACCCAATCACACCGATATAGTGGCGCACTTTGAGTTGCCATTGTTGCTGTTTACGCTCAATGCGAAACACGTCAAAATTTTGCTCGATAAGCCAGTCAAAATCCTGCTCATCGTCAAAATCTGCCGCGGTCAGGCAACTATGTTCAAATGTGATGATGACTTTCATTGGACACTTTGATAGATTGCAAGATAGCTATTTGGGTCATCAAGCGCCGGGGTATGGATGTCAAAACCCGCTTGCTGCGCCATAAATCCAGTTGCTTTTTTGTTATCAATCAGCCTGATAAAGGTTTGCCCAAAGATTGCTTGCAGGATTTGTCCATGCTGCTGGCAGGCTTGCGCCACTTGTGGGATGATGGATTGGCTAAACGCAGCGCTTAACGCTTGCAGCGAATCAATACCCCACAAAAAACTATGCCCTAACTGGCTGTCTTTTGCCAAATTCTGCGAGATTCTTTCGTTCAATGCGGTCAACAACTTGGCTAAATCAATCTCAATCCCATTTGCCATCACTTTACCCAATAACTGTGGCTGTGGTCGACATTCAATAAATTCAAAACGGCGGCGAAATGCCATATCGAGCGGCGACAATGAATGATCTTGGCTGTTCATGGTGGCGTAGATATCGACATTGCTAGGCACGCTAAACGGCTGACGCGAATACGCCAAATTCACCGACAGGCTATCTGTCTGTCCTGCGCGTTTGGTCGGTTCAATTAAACTCATCAATTCCCCAAACACGCGGGCGACATTGGCGCGGTTGATTTCATCAATCAACATGGCATAACGGTGACTAGGGTCATGTTTGGCTTGTTGACACAGTCTAAGAAATGCCCCTGACTCAATGCGATAGCTCATCTGCCCATTGTCCGCGATGTGGGGACGAATCCCTTCGACAAATTCTTCATACCCATACGCTTGATGAAAACTGACAAAACTAAAGCGTTCTAGCTTTGGCTGTAAATAGTTGGGCTGAAACTGGCTGTGAATCGCCGCTTGGTAATCATTAAGCTTGTTTTGCAAGTCTGCTAATAACGGCAAACTGTCTGCTAATAAAAACCAATTACTGCTATCGTCTTTATCAAAATACGATTGGCTTGATTTATTTTTTACCAATACATTTTTGGAATCTGCAGGACTAAATTGCTGTAGCGTTGACCATGCCGTATTAGCAATTGCCTTTTCGCGTTGGTTAATTTTTAGCTTAGTAACAAAGAATAAGTTGTTAGTAATTTCAGCAACTTTAAGTAATGACTTTCCCTTTTTTCTTTCATCTAAAAAAACTAAACAAATCACCTCTCGCCAGCTTAGTGGCTTAAGCAAAGCTTTTAACAACTCATCCGTATTGGCTACTGGCAATAGCTCGGTATATTGTTTGGCGATTTGTTGCAGTTGGTAGGTCTTGCCTGTCCCTGCTACGCCCGTATAGATAATATTTTTTGCTAGCTCACTCATCACAGATTATCACTCACGATAGTCATACCTGCCGCTTTTGCCGCACGCGTACCACCCGTCAAATGGACGATGTCCCGCTTTGGGTCAATCTCATTGAGCAAAGCGACAGCTTTGGCGGCTTTGCTGCCACCACCGCACAGCACATAGACAGTGCCATCCGTGGTTGCCAATAACTCTGCCGTCAGCGTATCCAAGGGTTGGTTTTTGGCAGACTCAATATGTCCTTGCGCAAATGCTTTACTATCCCGCACATCCCAAACGGTATCGTTTGCGGTGGCAGAAAAGTCGGTAATGGCTAGTTCACGAATCATGGTTACTTCTTAATTTTTAATGTCTATCTTGTGGTGGCTTATTATGGATAAGCTGACGAAATTTATCAAATCAGCGATTAATAACCAAATTTTTGCATCACCTTAACTATTTTTATCAAGTTGATGACAAATTATGATTTATAATTCATTCCAATATTTTATGTATCTTAATTTTCACTTAAACTTTTATTATCTAAGGAGGGATGACTTCATGACGACCGCTGCAACCGCGCACCCTGATCATCAGCATATCGCGCTACGCAATGACCCAAAAAAGGTCGCCGTGGCATCCATGATTGGCACGGCTATTGAGTTTTATGATTATTACATTTATGCCGCTGCGGCGGTATTGATTTTTAATACCCAGTTTTTTGATAAAACCGATGAAAAAGCGGCGATGCTTTACTCGCTTTCGACGTTGGCATTGGCGTTTATTGCCCGCCCTTTCGGTTCAGCGTTATTTGGTCACTTTGGTGATAAACTTGGTCGCAAAAAAACCTTGGTGGCCTCTCTGCTCACGATGGGTTTATCAACTGTAGCGATTGGTTTGCTACCGACTTATGCCCAAGTAGGCGTCATTGCCCCATTATTGTTATGTTTACTTCGTGTGGGTCAAGGGATTGGACTTGGCGGTGAATGGGGCGGTGCTGCCTTGGTCGCCACCGAAAATGCGCCAGAAGGCAAACGTGCTTGGTATGGTACTTTCCCGCAGTTAGGCGCGCCGATTGGGTTATTTTTAGCTAATTTAGTGTTCTTTTTACTCAGTTATTTTTTAGGAAAAGATGCCTTGGTCGAGTGGGCATGGCGCATCCCGTTTCTTATTTCAATCGTGCTTGTGGGTGTGGGTCTTTGGGTACGTTTAAGCCTGCATGAAAGCCATGTATTCCTTACTGCTGAAGCCGAAGGCAAAAAAGTTAATGCCCCTGTGTCAAAAGTCATTACCCAATATTGGCGTCCGATGATGCAAGGCACATTCTTGATGGCAATGACTTATGTGATTTTTTATATCATGACTGCCTTCGTACAAGCGTATTCAAAAAGCCCGGTAAAATTATCTTCTTTTGGCTTCCCAACAGGGTTAGGTATCGCCCCAAATACCTTTACTGGCTTTTTATTGGTCGCTGCGATTGTGTTTGGTATTTTTACCAGTATCTCAGGGGTTGGCGCTGACAAAATCGGTCGTAAAAAATGGCTGATTGGCGTGACTATCTTATGTATGGTGTTTGCCTGCTTTATGCCAATGCTGCTCAGCAATGGTACGCCAACCACGGTATTTATTTTCCTCATTTTGGGCATGGCATGTATGGGTATGTCGTTTGGTCCAATGGCAGCGCTATTACCAGAGCTGTTCCCCACCGAAGTACGGTATTCAGGTGCGTCACTGGCTTACAATCTAGCGGCGATTGTGGGTGCATCGATTCCTGCGATTTATGCCATCAAAATCAATGAGCAATATGGCATGAAAGGTGTGGCTATATATATTGTGATTAACGGTTTGATTTCTCTCATCGCGTTATTCTCAATTAAAGAAACCAAAAATATCGATTTGATGGATTAAAGGATAGATTAAAGGATAGACTAAAAACTGATACCTCAAAAACGCTGGCAAATGCTGGCGTTTTTTTTGCCCAAGGCGGTTATAATAAAATTTTCAATACTAAAATTTTCAATACCATGAGACCTAGGATGAAAGCCTATAACCGCTGTGAATGGTGCGGCACAGACCCACTTTATCAAGCCTACCACGACAATGAATGGGGAAAGCCCAGTTATGATGACCGTCATCTATTTGCCATGCTGTGTTTAGAAGGCATGCAAGCGGGACTCAGCTGGATTACCATACTCAAAAAACGCGAGCGTTATTACCAAGTATTTGCTGATTTTGACCCTGCAATTATCGCGCAGTTTGATGATGACATGGTGGATAGTCTCATGACCGATGCGGGCATTATTCGCCACCGCGGTAAAATCAAAGCCATCATCAACAATGCCAAATGCTATCTAAAAATCACCCAAACGCAAGCTTTTAGCGATTATCTTTGGGCACTGTCGCCCAGCGGCTTGGCAAAACTACCACAAGATAACCACCCAAAAACCTTTGCTGATATCCCCAGCAACACGCAATATTCAGAGAAGATGTCAAAAGTGCTTAAAAAAGACGGGTTTAAATTTGTGGGCTCGACGATTTGCTATGCGTTTATGCAAGCAGTCGGTATGGTGAATGACCATGTAGCGGCGTGTAATTTTCGATAAGCGGGGTCAATATTCAACAAAGGATAACCTATTTCTCGATGCTACAGATTTCTCGATGCTACAGCCCCCAAAATAGGCTAAAACTAATCAAAATCAATACCAGTAGAATGCTTTGAACCAATAAAAAATGCTGATGCACTTTGAGCAATCCGCGCAGATTGATGCCATAATGACTGACATTTTTGAGAGAATAGCTTTGAAAATTCACCAAGCTACGGCGATGATATTGTGACTGCATGACCTCAACAAACTTGTCAGCCGCTGCCGCTTTTGACCCAGCTGACAATACAGGTAAAAACGTATTGATAACCTCTTCATGCGTTTCTGGGTTATTGATATTGACCATCAACATTTGCCAATCTTGAAACAGCCGTTGTTCAATTACCCCTTTAGACTTGAGCGTGACATCGCGGTTGCGCCCATCATGCTGAATGTTACCAAATAATTGCTCAATCGCTGATTTTTCGCCTTCAATGTATTGAAAAAAAATAGCCATTACCAAAGCACAAAAAACCTGTAATTTGATGGGCAGAGTTCTCACGCTGTGCCACTGCCATAATATCAGAGAGCGTTCTAGGGGTCATGCCAGCTTTTAACGTCATACGGCTCACATAAGTTACATAATGAATTTGCCCCAAGCAGCACCTCAGTCTTTATGGTTGTACAATTTTTGTTCAACGCAATTTTAACAATTTTTTACATACTTAGCCATCCATTAAGTTAAGAATATTAGCTTACCTAGTCACAAATAGCGGTTGAGTGGCTTTTTTTGGACGCTCGTATTGCATTTACAATCATCAGCAACACCCCTATCCAAATTAAAGCAAAACTGGCAATCATGGTACCATTGACAGCTTCATGCAGCACAAAAATGGACAATAAAAACATCAGCGCAGGTTCAAGATAACTGAGCATACCAAAGGTATTCATCGGCAAAACCTGACTGGCTTTGAGATTGGTCTGCATGGCAAGTGCACTAATCATGCCCAGCCCAATCACTAACAGCCCTATTGTCATTGACCCCATGACTATTGATATACTGCTGTTTTGCCATAATAAAAAACCTAGGGCAATCGGGGCAATCACTGACAAATCAACGAACAGTCCCATCAGCGCGGGCACCCCTTGCCAGCGGCGCAGTCCATAATAAATCGGATACGTCAAACACACCCATGCAGTCGCCCACGATACACTCCCCGCGAGCCAAAATTGCAACCCCACCCCTGCTGCCGCAACGATAATCGCCGCCCACTGCAATCGATTTAAAGTTTCTTTAAACACCACACAACCAATCAGCACCATCATCAAGGGAAACAAAAAATACCCCATTGCGGTATTGACCGCCTGTCCATTGATAGGCGCCCACATAAACAGCCACAGCTGACTTGCCAAAATCGGTGTCGGCAACAGCAATAAAACCCATTGTTGTTTGTTTAATCCCATCAAAAATGCTTTGAGCTGCCCAAAATTTTGCGTCACGGCCAATAACCCCACCAACCCAAACCACATCGCCACCATGCGCCACAAAAAAACTTGCGTGCCTGACAATGGCGCAAGCCAGTGACTGTACAGATACAGCACGCCAAATAACACATTAGAAACCAATGCCAACACCACCCCAAAACGCAACTTTTTGGCAGCGGTAGCAGGCTCAGAAGTTGTTACCTTGGGGCGAACAACGATAGACGATGGTGATAAAACGCTGGATACTGACATAATTGACCTTGTTATATTTTTGCTTTTGCGGTTAAATTACCAAAAAGTATAACAATTATTTTTGGTAAATTATTTCAAAATACCCCTATTTATGATAAATTAACGTTAATATAAGATAAATTTGCTATATTTTTCTCAATTTTTCTTATTATATATTTTTAGAAGGACATGGCTATGATTCATGAAATCGATGATATCGATAAACGTATTTTAAACTTGTTGCAAGAAGATGCGACGCTACCACTCAAGAACATTGCCGAAAAAGTGCATGCATCGGTAGCGACCTGTCAGCGCCGTATCCAAATGATGACAGAGACGGGGGTGATTACCCGCCAAGTGGTAATTGTCAACCCCACTGAATTGGGCTTTGATTTAAGCGCGTTTGTGCTGATTGAAATGGAGAAACAAAATACCGCGCTGCAGCATGGCTTTGAGCGCTTGATGAGCCGATTGCCCAACGTGATGAGTTGTTATGAAATCTCAGGCGATTATGACTTTTTGTTATTGGTACACGCCAAAAATATGGCGGAATATCACCGTTTTACCCGCGATAATTTAACTTATGAAAACAATGTCCGACGCTTTAAAAGTCAATTTGTGATGAATTTTTCCAAAGTAGGCACGAAAATCCAGTTAGATTAGTTAGATTAGTTAGATTACTGCGCCATCAGACAATGGGCTCAAACAATGGGCTCAAACAATAGGCTTGGTGCGATACCAAAATGACGTCGGCAACGAAATGCCAAACACCAACGCAGCGGTCACAAATATCGCATTGAAGCTAAAATCCATCATTTGGGTAAATACTTGTGGATTATAGCCATAGTAGCCTAGCTGTACAAAGCTAATCATGGCTTTGTACGCGGTAATCCCCGGCATCATACACAGCATGGCAGGCACCAAAATCATCTTTGGGGTGAGTAAATATTTTTTTGCCAAATAAATTGCCACAAACGATGAAATACCCGCTGCCACAAACGTCGCTAGTATCAAATTGACTGACAGTTGTTTTAATAGCTCTCTAAGTCCGTAACCTAGCACGGTCAACAATAAGCATTGCCAAATGTAGCGGCGCGGCACATTGACAAGCAGTGTCCAGCCAAGCGTCATCAAGCAAGCAAAAGTTGCTGCGCGTATCAAGGCAATCACATCAATCGCCATTTTTCACCCGACCCAATATTGGCAATAGAATTTTATCAAACGCTTTCATCAACCCACGCCCCAATGACTGATATTTAGTAGTAGCAATGACAACACGATGCCGATACAGCTCGATAGCGTCAAGATAATCACAAACATAAAGCGCCCGATACCGATGTTCATATAACCTTTGAGCATATCCGATAGCGAATTTATCAAAGGAAAACTGGGAACCAACCAAAGCACACTTGACGCCATGGCAATATGCGGGTCGTTACCAATCCCCAATAACAGCGCGGTACTGGCAAAGATGGAGCCAAAACACGCCGCTATGAGCGCGGATATAAAGGGGTTAAAGTTGCGGTTACTCAGCCATAGCCGCAGCGAATACCCCATCATACTAGCAATAAAAGTCACCAAACACACCAGTATATCGCCCCCTGCCAAATACGCAAAGCAGGCACACGCCACACCGACCATCGGCGCGACCATCTTGGCAGGATAAGTGTCCCGATCAATCTCATCAAATCGGTAGGTTGCGTGCTCTAGGGTACTCGTCACCGGCATACTTTCCAAATCCAGTACGATTCGCTGAATTTGCACAATGATATTGACATTGATGGCATGGGTGGTTGACGCGCGCAAGGTGGTAATACAGCGGTTATTATAAATTGTGGTGATGGTCAAGCCATTATAGGCAATCCCACACTCCACGCTAGCCAACCCCAACGCTATCCCCAATCGGCGGCACAAATCTGTTACCGTTGCCGACTCGGCCCCATATTGCATGAGTAGCAGCCCACAGCGCACACACAGACGGGTGATTTGCTGCTGGTGTTCATACGCCATATACGGCAACCGCCGTCTAGGCTTCGGCTCTGTCGGGGGCAAAAGCTTGGCAGGCTCAGGTGTTAGCGGATCAAGCGCTTCTAGGGCATCAGCAAAAGTATCACTCATAACGCGCTACAAAAAAGTCAAGAAAGCTATAGTTTACCACCAAAGTTTTGGGGCAGTTATAAAAAATCTTATTTATAAAGTATGCCGATACTGCACAAAGTCCATCTTTTTAGCGATATCGTCGTACAGACGGCGAGCGGAAACGTTGCCTTCTTGAGTGACCCAATAGACCCGATTACAGTTTTTATCTTTAGCAAATTGATAGACATATTTGATCAGCATTCTTCCCACACCTTTACCACGTCCATTTTCTTTGACGAACAAATCCTCAAGATAGCAACAGTCTGTGGTATTCCATGTATTTGGATGCAATACAACATGTACAAAGCCGATAAGCTTATCATCCACAAATGCCCCGAAACCAAAAATGGGTGATGTTTCGTCAATAATTTTGTGCCAAGTATTTTCCGTAGTCGCTTGGGGTAGATCTGTTTGATAAAATTCTAAATAGCCCTGCCACAAGGCTTGCCAGTTAGTTTTATCCTGTTCAGTTAGTGGTAAGATTTGCATTATCAATTATCCTTATATTTAGCTGTTGCCAACAAAAAAAATACTACCAATAAAATTATCGCCTAAAGTCATCGTGATTAAATAGTTTATGGTAAGTAAAAAATTTTCAACGCTTATTATAATGTAATTACTTGCAAAAAATTTTGTCTAATAGCCAATAAAATTCCGACTAATTTAATCAGGTTTTTTTGTTATTTCGCCCTATAAACCCCCATCGCAAAATTGATTCATGATAAAATGAGCCATATTCATTTTATTTAATATCCAAGCCTATGTCCGCCGAAACTATTGCTAACAAAGCCTTTAAACAAGGCACCAAAGCCCTATTTGACTATGACAAACACTGGGCAAGCTGCTTTGAGCCTGCGCCATTTTTGCCTATGAGCCGAGCCGAAATGGATGCCCTTGGTTGGGATGCCTGTGATGTCATTATCGTCTCAGGCGATGCCTACGTCGATCACCCAAGCTTTGGTATGGCAATCATCGGCAGATTGCTGGAGTCGCAAGGCTTTCGCGTCGGTATCATCGCCCAACCCGACTGGACGAGCAAAGACGCTTTTATGACACTTGGCAAACCGACCATTGCATGGGGCGTCACCGCAGGCAATATGGACAGCATGATTAACCGCTACACCGCCGATAGACGCATTCGCAGTGACGATGCCTACTCGCCAGACAATGCCCCCGACAAACGCCCCGACCGTGCGGCCGTGGTATATAGCCAGCGCTGCCGTGAAGCCTATCCCGATGTGCCCATTATTTTGGGCGGGATTGAAGGCTCGCTGCGCCGTATCGCCCATTATGATTATTGGTCAGACAAAGTGCGCCGTAGCATTCTGATGGATAGCCGCGCTGATATTTTGCTGTATGGCAATGCCGAGCGGGCGATTGTCGATGTTGTACATGCACTAGCCAAAGGTTACCGTTTTGAAGACCTTGCCAAAGTGCGTGGCACCGCGTATCTGTCGACACAAACCAAAAAACACTGGCAACGCGACATGATAGAAATCGCCAGTAACGACGTCGACACTGTTGGGCGCGTTGACCCGATTATCAATCCGTATGTGATGATGGAAGATGTGGGCGACTGTCATATCGAACAAGAAAAAACCCTTGAGAATCAATACAAAGGGTTTGTGGCGGATAAAGTCGAGCACAAAGTCCTCAATGCTGATAAGGTCGCTGAAAGCCAAGACATCCAAGTGGTCAACCTCAAAGACCCCAATAAAAACGCCTTAAAACACAAACGCCCGTTGCCGCCCCGTGACAAAACCGTGATTCGCTTGCCCGACTTTGAGCAAGTCAAATCCGACCCGGTACTTTACGCCCATGCCAACCGTATTTTGCACCTAGAAACCAATCCGCATAACGCCCGCGCGTTGGTGCAGCGACATGGCGACATTGATGTATGGCTCAATCCGCCGCCTATTCCACTTACCATGGAAGAGATGGATTATATCTTTGATTTGCCGTATGCCCGTTTGCCCCATCCTAGCTACGGCAACGCAAGAATTCCTGCCTACGACATGATTAAATTATCAGTCAATATCATGCGCGGCTGTTTTGGCGGCTGTACCTTCTGCTCGATTACCGAACATGAAGGACGCATTATCCAAAACCGCTCAGAAGAATCTATCTTGGGCGAAATCAAAAAAATCCGCGATACCGAGCCATCATTTACTGGGGTAATTTCTGACCTTGGTGGACCGACTGCCAACATGTACCGTTTGCATTGTAAAGACGATGCCATTGAGAAAAACTGCCGCAAACCCTCCTGCGTATATCCCGATATCTGCGACAACTTACTCACCGACCACAGTCATCTCACCCAACTGTATCGCAAAGCTCGTGATATCAAAGGGGTGAAAAAAATCCTGATTGCGTCAGGCTTGCGCTATGATTTGGCGGTCAAAGACCCCGAATATGTCAAAGAATTGGTCACCCACCATGTCGGCGGTTATCTCAAAATCGCCCCCGAACACTCCGAAACCAACGTACTCTCCAAAATGATGAAGCCGGGTATGGGGACGTATGACACCTTCAAGCAGATGTTTGACAAATACAGCCGTGAAGCAGGTAAAGAGCAATATTTGATTCCGTATTTTATCGCCGCGCACCCTGGCACCACCGACACGGACATGATGAACTTGGCGATTTGGCTCAAGCGCAATGGCTTTCGTGCCGACCAAGTACAAGCCTTTTACCCAAGCCCAATGGCAACTGCTACTACCATGTACCATACTGCCAAAGACCCGCTGCATAAAGTCACCCGTGACAGCGAAGGGGTGGAAATCGTCAAATCGGGCAAACAGCGTAAACTCCACAAAGCGTATCTACGCTATCACGACCCAAAAAATTGGGCACTGCTGCGTCAATCGCTCAAAGACTTGGGGCGAGAAGATTTAATTGGGCATGGCAGTCAGTGTTTAATTCCGCCATACAATCCAAAGCTTGAGGGCGAGGATGTTTATCAATCAGCCCGTAAGAAAAATAGTTCCGCCGCTGGTGATTCGGTCAAGCGTAGTGCTAAGGATAACACGGCTCAAAAGTCGGGTAAGAAACCCACGCCAAGCAGTTTTGG
>ERZ650302.379-NODE-379-length-24161-cov-24.488219_pt1 | contig 24161 bp, 20 predicted proteins | sample MGYA00376238_ERZ650302 | MGnify/ENA primary metagenome ERZ650302 (study PRJEB26733, sample SAMN07839298) | wastewater metagenome | biome: urban; feature: wastewater treatment plant; material: waste water | place: USA: North Carolina | collected 2016-04-28 ... | reverse complement strand
CTAGCGTAACTTCTGGAGGATTAGGAACAATGGGATTCGGACTTCCTGCTGCAATCGGAGCTTGGTACGGAGCGCCAGAAAAAACGGTAGTTGCTATTATTGGTGACGGCGGTTTCCAAATGACTTTACAAGAATTAGGAACCATTATGCAATTTGGTGCTAAGGTTAAAATTTTAATTCTTAACAATGAATTTTTAGGAATGGTAAGACAATGGCAACAATTATTCCACGATAAGAGATATTCTTTTGTAAATATTACCAGTCCAGATTTTGTGGCTTTAGCAAAAGCATATTACATAGACGGACAAAAAATTTCTGAAAGAAAAGATTTAAAATCTGCTCTAGAAGCAATGTTAAATCACGATGGAGCTTATCTGCTAGAAGTTATGGTAGGTAAAGAAAACAATGTTTTCCCAATGGTAGCACAAGGTTCATCAGTTTCTGAAATTCGTTTAAAATAATTATCAAAATGGAAAGAAAAGAATTCACCATCACATTATATACAGAAAATTCTATTGGTTTAATCGGAAGAATTTCTGGGATTTTTTCAAGAAGAAAAATTAATATCGAAAGTTTGAATACTTCGCCGTCTGAAGCAGAAGGAATTCACCGTTTTACTTTAGTCATCCACGAAACGGAAGAGGTAGTAATGAAAATTTGTCGTCAGTTAGAAAAACAAATCGATGTTTTGAAGGCATATTTTAATACAGATGACGAAATTGTTTGGCAAGAACAAGCTCTTTATAAAGTACCAACTAGCGTAGTAGCAGAAAAGGTTTATGTAGAGAGATTACTTCGTCAGTACGGTGCTTCTACCGTAGTAATTCGTGAAGATTACATCGTTTTTGAAACAGCAGGACATCGTGAAGAAATCGATAGATTGACTGAAGAACTCAATAAGTACGGATTGATAGAATTTGTACGTGGAGCTAGAATTGCCATCATTAAAAAAAGTGCAGGTTTCCACGAAAAATTATTAGAATTTGATAATAGAGAACCTTCTAGAGCTATTGTAGAAAACGAATATCTAGACCAAAGAGACGATGTTTTTACAATGTAAATTAGATTTTAGATTTACGATTTCAGATTTGAATTTTAATCAAACAATTTCAAACTAAATCAAACAATTCAAACAAACTCAAACTAAAATAAAAGTTTTAAACAAATTAAAAAATGGGAAATTATTTCAATACACTTTCACTTCGTGAACAATTATTACAATTAGGACAAGCAGAATTTCTAGATGGTTCAGAATTTTCTGACGGTGTAGAAGCGCTTAAAGGTAAAAAAATCGTAATTGTAGGTTGTGGAGCGCAAGGTCTTAACCAAGGACTTAACCTTAGAGACAGCGGTTTAGACGTTTCTTATGCGCTAAGAAAAGAAGCGATTGAAGAAAAAAGAAGCTCTTGGAAAAATGCTACCGATAATAATTTTAACGTAGGAACGTATGAAGAGCTCATTCCAACTGCGGATTTGGTAATTAATTTAACACCAGATAAACAACATACTGCGGTTATCAATGCTGTACAACCTTTAATGAAGCAAGGCGCAACTTTGTCTTATTCTCACGGTTTCAATATTGTAGAAGAAGGAATGCAAATTCGTAAAGATTTAACCGTAATTATGGTAGCTCCTAAATCTCCTGGTTCTGAAGTAAGAGCAGAATATGTAAGAGGTTTTGGTGTTCCTACTTTAATTGCAGTGCATCCAGAAAATGATCCTCAAGGAAAAGGTTGGGCAGAAGCAAAAGCATATTGCGCAGGAACTGGCGGTCATAAAGCTGGTGTTCTAAAATCTTCTTTCGTAGCAGAAGTAAAATCTGATTTAATGGGCGAACAAACCATTCTTTGCGGATTATTGCAAACAGGTTCTATTCTTTCTTTCGATAAAATGGTAGAAAAAGGAATAGATGCTGGTTACGCTTCTAAATTGGTTCAATATGGTGTTGAGGTAATTACAGAAGCTCTTAAACACGGCGGTGTAAGCGGAATGTTCGATAGATTGAGCAATCCTGCAAAACTAAAAGCTTTTGAAGTTTCTGAAGAATTAAAAGATATTATGCGTCCATTGTTCCAAAAACATCAAGACGATATTATGTCTGGAGAATTTTCTAAAACAATGATGGAAGATTGGGCAAATAATGATGCAAATCTTCTAAAATGGAGAGCTGAAACGGGCGAAACCGCTTTCGAAAAAACTCCAGCTGGTGATGTGAAAATTTCAGAACAAGAATATTTCGACAATTATACATTGATGGTAGCTTTCGTAAGAGCAGGTGTAGAATTGGCTTTCGAGACAATGGTAGATGCAGGCATAAAACCAGAATCTGCTTATTATGAATCTCTTCACGAAACGCCTCTTATTGCTAATACGATTGCTCGTAAAAAATTATTCGAAATGAATAGAGTAATTTCTGATACGGCAGAATATGGTTGTTATTTGTTCGATCAAGCTTGTAAACCTTTGTTGGGAGATTTTATGAAAACAGTTGATACAGATTTGGTGGGTAAAAATTTCAACGAAGGAAAAGACGGTTCTGTGGACAATGCAACTTTAGTTGAGGTAAACGAAATCCTTAGAAATCATCAAGTAGAAGTAGTAGGTAAAAAATTGCGTAAAGCAATGACGGCTATGAAATCTATTAAAACGGTATAATCAGTCAATAAAAAGAGATTTAACCTTTTAAAATAAAAATTCAATTGGTTTTAACCAAAACTTAAAATAAGAATGTCAAAACCAATTCTTGAAATCCAAAATTTAAGTTTTCAATTCGGCAGCAATGTCGTTTTGAAAAACTTAAATTTTAAAATCAATAAAAACGAAAATTGGCAAATTGGCGGACCAAGTGGAACGGGTAAAACGACTTTAGCCAAAATAATTTCCGGAGAAATTAAAAATTTTGAAGGAAACATTAAAATCAATTTTGATGAAAATTCAGAATTAAAACAAAAAGTTGTTTACGTTGCTAATTGGTATCAATTCACCAATTTAGAAGGCGATAGAAATTTCTATTATCAGCAACGTTACAACAAATTTGCAAAAAACGACACACTCACGGTTTTTGCAGAACTCAATCATTTTGCTCAAAAAGAGCAACTTGATTTTAAAAATGTAGAAAAATATTTAGAAATTTTTGATTTTCAGAATTTCAAAGAACAGCAGTTGATTGAACTTTCGAGTGGTGAGCACAAAAAACTACAGTTGGTAAAAGCTTTTTGGTTGAAACCTCAAATTTTGATTATAGATCAGCCTTACACAGGTTTAGATGTGAAATCAAGAAAAAACTTAAACCAAATTTTTGAAAATTTAACTCAAGAAGGAATTACGCTTCTCTTGATTAACAATGACGACGAAGTACCAAGTTGTATCAACCGTTTTGCAGAAATTAAAAATGGAAGTTTTTTAGAACTCACTCATCATTCAGAAATTACCAAAGGCGAAGAAAGAACACCGAAAGAATTGCCTTATTTTCTTCAAAAACCACCAAAAACCAATGCGAGGGAAATGGTAAAATTAGAAAATGTAAATGTTTCTTATGGAGAAAAAAAAGTGTTGAAAAACATCAATTGGCAACTTAACGAAGGTGAAAGATGGCTGTTGCAAGGACCAAATGGTTCAGGAAAATCGACTTTGCTGAGTTTGTTAAACGGAGATCATCCTCAAGCTTATGCTAACCAAATCTATCTTTTTGGCAAAAAAAGAGGTTCTGGTGAAAGTATTTGGGACATCAAAGAAAAAATAGGAATTATTTCTCCAGAATTGCATTGGTATTATGATTTGAATGCGAATGTAGCACAAACCATCGCTTCAGGTTTTTTTGATTCAATGAGTTTGTATCAAAAATTGAGTTTCGAGCAACAACAAAAATTAGAACAAATTCTTCATTTTTTTGATTTAAAAGAAGATAAAAATAAAAAATTAAATACACTTTCTCTAGGAAAACAAAGATTGGCACTTTTGGCAAGAACCATCGTTAAAAATCCAGAATTATTGATTTTAGACGAACCTTGTCAAGGTTTAGATGTTCAGCAAACCAAATATTTCAATAGAGTAGTAGATGATTTATGCAAAAGTGGACACACGTTGATTTATGTAGGACATTTTGAGAGCCAACTTCCCGAAAGTCTCTCCCATAAATTAATTTTAGAAAAAGGAGAAATTAAAAATGAAAAATTTCAATGAAAGAATTATGATGAAAGAACAAACACCTTATTTAACGATAGATTCTATAAACACAGCAAGAGAAAAAATTTCCACAGCCGCGAAAATTACTCCGTTACAAGAGAGTTTCCGATTGTCTAAAGTTTTTGATGCCAATATTTCTTTGAAAAGAGAAGATCTGCAACCTGTTCGTTCGTATAAATTAAGAGGAGCTTATCATAAAATTAAAAGCCTTTTCGAACAAGGGAAAACCAATGGCGGAGTAGTTTGCGCAAGTGCAGGAAATCACGCTCAAGGTGTAGCATTTGCTTGTAATGAGCTTAAAATAAATGGTGTGATTTTTATGCCAATTACCACTCCAAAACAAAAATTAGAACAAGTAGAAATGTTCGGTGGTGATTTTGTGAAAATTAAATTGGTAGGAGATACTTTTGATGCTTCTAAAAATGCCGCAATTGATTACAGCGAAAAAAATGGAGCTGCATTTATTCATCCTTTTGATGATCCTCAGATTATTGAAGGACAAGCAACTTTAGCAATGGAAATTTTAGAACAAACCAACGAAAAGATTGATTATGTTTTTGTTCCAATTGGTGGTGGTGGTTTGTTGGCAGGTATTGTTACGGTGTTTTCGGTGCTTTCTCCTGATACTAAAATTATTGGCGTAGAACCAAAAGGTGCTGCTTCTATGAGAGCGTCTATTGATGCAGGTTACAACGTAGAATTGCCAAAAATTGATAAATTCGTAGATGGAGCTGCGGTGCAAAAAGTTGGCGATTTAACTTTTGAAATTTGTAAAGATTACATCAGCGATTGCATTAGTGTAGATGAAGGAAAAATCTGCGAAACCATTCTAGAAATGTACAACAAAGATGCAATTGTGCTAGAACCAGCTGGTGCTTTGTCTATTTCGGCTTTAGAGCAATATCAAGAAATGATCAAAGGTAAAAATGTGGTTTGCATTGTGAGCGGAAGTAATAATGACATCACCAGAATGGAAGAAATTAAAGAAAGAGCTTTGCTTTACAAAGGCGTGAAGCATTATTTCTTGGTTAAATTTCCGCAAAGACCAGGTTCTCTTAAAGAATTTGTTTTGGATGTTTTAGGTGAAAATGATGACATTGCTTTCTTTGAATATACCAAAAAAAATTCCAGAGAAACCGCTTTAGCAACCGTAGGAATAGAACTAGCAGATGCTTCAGATTTTGAAGGATTAATCCAAAGAATGAAAGAACGTGGCTATTTCGAAACGTATTTGAATGATTCGCCCAATATTCTCAATATATTAGTATAAATTAAATCCAAATCCTTTTAGAATTTCTGAAAGGATTTTTTTTAGCTATTTGAAATGGTTTGATATTGTTTGATATCGTTTGAATTTGTTTGATTTCGAACTTCCAACTTCTAACTTCTAACTTCTGACTTCTGACTTCCTTTCTTACCTTACATCAATGTAATCAGATTCTTACCACAGTATCTTTGTACTCGTAAATCAGAATAATCGCGACGATTATTTAAATTAAATTTTTAAAATGAAAACAACAGTACATACCGCAGATAGCAGAGGATTTCAAAACCACGGTTGGTTAGTTGCCAATCACAGTTTTAGCTTTGCCAATTATTACAATCCAGAAAGAGTACATTTTGGTGTTCTTAGAGTGTTGAATGACGATTTTGTAAGCGCAGGAATGGGCTTCGGAACGCATCCTCATTCTAATATGGAGATTATTACCATTCCACTTTCAGGAGAATTGCATCACAAAGATTCTATGGGAAATTTCGGAGCGATTAAGAAAGGGGAAATCCAAGTAATGAGTGCAGGAACAGGAATTCAGCACAGTGAATTTAACGGAAGTAAAGAAAAACCAGTTACGTTGCTTCAAATTTGGGTAATTCCTCGTGAAAATGGAGTAGAACCAAGATACGACCAACTCAAAATCTCTGATAATGCTGTAGATAATGAATTCCAACAAATTGTATCGCCTAATCCGGATGATGCCGGAGTTTGGATTCATCAGGATGCTTGGTTTCATTTGGGAAGTTTTTCTCAAAAAAGCAATAGAACATATCAATTGAAAAAAGAAGGAAACGGCGTTTATGTTTTCGTAATTTCGGGCTCTTTAAAAATTGGAGATACCGTTTTAAACCAAAGAGACGCTCTAGAAATTACAGAAACAGACCGTTTTGATATGGAAATTGAAGAAAACTCAGAAGTTCTTTTAATAGAAGTTCCGATGAGTTTACCAAGAGTAAAATAATTAATTAAATAAAATATAATGAAAATAGTAGCATTTGCAGGAAGCAGTTCTAAGGAATCTATCAACAAAAAATTAGTAACTTATGTAGCAGAGCAATTTCCGAACGTAGAAAAAGAAATTTTAGACCTTAATGATTATGAAATGCCAATTTTTAGCGTAGATAGAGAAAAACACGAAGGAATTCCTACACTTGCTCTAGAATTTGCAGAAAAAATAGATTCTGCAGATTTGTTATTAATTGCTTTGGCAGAACACAACAGTACATACACTGCCGCGTTCAAAAATATTTTCGATTGGATTTCTAGAATAAAAGACAGAAAACACTTTGGAGGTAAAAATGTGTTTTTATTAGCAACAGCTCCTGGCCCTGCTGGTGGCAGACACGTAGTAGGTGCTTTTGAAGCCAGAGCTCCTTACAGTGGTGCAGAGATTATTCAAACTTTTGTATTGCCAAAATACGGGGAGAATTTTGATGAAAAACAAGGAATTACGAATGCAGAATTAAAAAAAGAATTTGAAGAAAAATTAGAAATAATAAAAAAAGAATATTTTTATTAAATTTTAACTTGCTTTTTATCATTAAAAAATATTAATTTTGCAAAAGTAAAAATAAGAAACTTGAACAAGAATTTGCAACTTTTTGGCTCACTAAATATCCAAATACTTGGTAAGCAAAAATGCGCAGCTAAATAATCAAAGCCGATAATCAGAAAGATTGTCGGCTTTTTTATTGAAGTTTTTTTCTGTGAAAGTTTGGAGTAAATCTATTAAAAATGAATATCTTGCAGGTGTAAAAGCCTGCAAGGTTTCTTTAAAAAAAAATGAAAACAATGAGCAATACTTACAAATCTGCCGGAGTAGATAAAGAAGAAGGTTATAAAACCGTTGATAAAATAAAATCTGCCGTTGCCGAAACACACAATAAAAATGTTTTGAACGGAATTGGCAGTTTCGGAGCGTTTTATGAAATTGGAGGTTACAAAAATCCAGTTTTAGTGTCTGGAACAGATGGTGTAGGAACCAAGCTGAAAATTGCTCTAGATACCAAAAAGTACGATTCTATAGGGATTGATTGTTTCGCGATGTGCGCTAATGATATCCTTTGTCACGGTGCTAAACCGCTATTTTTCTTAGATTATTTGGCTTGCGGAAAATTGGATTCTGATGTAGCAGCAGAAATAGTTCTTGGGATGGTAAATGCTTGCAAAGACAACAATTGCGCACTAATAGGTGGCGAAACCGCAGAAATGCCAGGAATGTATCAACCTGGAGATTACGATGTTGCAGGTTTTTGTGTGGGTATTGTAGAAAAAGACGAAATAATTGATGGTTCTAAAATCAAAAAAGGAGATAAAATTATTGCATTGCCAAGTTCTGGTTTTCACAGCAATGGTTTTTCTTTGGTAAGAAAAATTTTTCCAGATTTTAAAGAAGAGTTCGAAGGTAAACCAATTCACGAAACACTTTTAGTACCTACAAGATTGTATTATCAACCGATTCACAAATTAATGCAAGTGGTAGATATTCACGGAATTGCACACATTACAGGTGGCGGTTTAATAGAAAATGTGCCTAGAATTATTTCTGAAGGTTTGTGTGCAAGTATAGACACTTCTAAAATCCAAATTCCAAGCATTATGCTAGAAGCAGAAAAACGTGGAAACATCGAAAGAATAGAAATGTTCGGAACTTTTAATATGGGTGTAGGAATGGTAGTGGTAGTAGATGAAAGTGAAGCAGCCAAAGTTCTAGAAACACTTCCTGATGCCTATGAAATAGGAGAAATTACAGAAAATTCAGAGAAAATAATCTTATTGTAAAATGTAAAAAGTACAATGTACTAAGTAGTGTAAGTATTTACATTTTACTTTGTACATTATACATTGTACAAAAATGAAAAATATTACAGTTTTAGTTTCGGGCTCTGGAAGTAATTTGCAAAGAATTATTGATTGTATTGACAATGGCGAAATTCCCAATGCTAAAGTAAATTTGGTAGTGGCAGATCGTGATTGCTATGCTTTAGAAAGAGCTAAAAATCACAATATTCCTTTTCAACTTATCAAAAGAGGAAAAGAATTTTCTGAAAATTTAGATAAAATATTGCCCGAAAATACAGATTTAATTGTTTTGGCAGGTTTTCTTTCTATTTTAAAATCAGAATTTTGTGAAAAATATAAAGGTAAAATCATCAATATTCATCCTGCATTATTGCCAAAATTTGGAGGAAAAGGAATGTGGGGACATCACGTACACGAAGCGGTAATTGAAGCTAAAGAAAAAGAAAGTGGCGCAACTGTTCATTTCGTAACTTCAGGAATTGATGAAGGCGAAATTATTCTTCAAGGAAAATTTGACATTGATGAAAATGATACTCCTGAAACTCTTGCACAAAAAGTTCACGAAATAGAATATGATATTTTTCCTAAAGCGATTAATTTAGTACTGAGAATTCCCCTCTAAAAAGAGGGGTGCCTCGTAGAGGCGGGGTGTGTATTTGTTGTATTATGGAAAAAAAAACTTTAACCTACATTCAAGGAATTGAAATTTTTAGAAGAAAAATTGAATTACTTCCAAAAAATAAGGATTTATTAAGTAGATCTAGAAGTTTAAGAAAGGGTTATGTTTTATCAGAAGTTGTTTTTTGGAAACAAGTAAGAAATAAAGAATTTCATCAAATAGATTTTGATAGACAAAAAATAATAGGAAATTATATAGTTGATTTTTATATTAAATCACTTGGGGTAGTAATAGAAATAGATGGTTCTAGTCATAATGATAAAGAAGATTATGATAATAAACGACAACTGTTTTTAGAGTCTCTTGATTTAGTATTTTATAGAATTTCAGACTATAGAATAAAGAATGATTTAATAAATGTGATGAAAGAATTGGAAGATTTTATTATTGAAAAATTTTCTTAATTTGTCTTCTAACACCCCGTCAAAATTTTTTTAAAATTTTGACACCCCTCTTTCAAAAGAGGGGAATTGTAACAGCAAATAATAAAAAGTAAAAATAAAAATGAAGAAACGAGCATTAATCAGCGTATCAGACAAAAACGGTCTTACTGAATTTGCACAATTTTTAGAACAAAACAACTACGAATTGATCTCTACTGGTGGTACTTTCAAACATTTGAAAGAAGCAGGTCTTAATCCAATTCAGATTGATGAAGTTACCAATTTCCCAGAAATGTTAGATGGAAGAGTAAAAACACTTCACCCAAAAGTTCACGGTGGTTTATTGGCTGTTCGTGATAATGAAGAACATATGAAAACCGTTGCAGAACACGAAATCGGGCTTATTGATATGGTGATTGTGAATCTTTACCCATTCTTCGAAAACGTAAATAAAAATATTTCTTTAGACGAAAAAGTAGAATTTATCGATATTGGTGGACCTTCAATGCTTCGTTCTGCGGCGAAGAATTTCAAATCTGTGGCGGTAATTACAGATGTTGCAGATTATGCTTTGGTTCAACAAGAAATCTCAGAAAACGGAGATTCTACCATAGAAACCCGTAAAAAATTAGCAGGTAAAGTTTTCAATCTTACTTCTGCCTATGATGCAGCCATTTCTAAAATGTTATTAGAAGAAGAATATCCAACTTATCTTAGTGCTTCTTACAAAAAAGTTTCAGATTTGCGTTACGGCGAAAATCCTCACCAATCGGCTGCTTATTACGTTTCAACATTTGAAAATGGAGCAATGAAAGATTTCGAAATTTTGGGAGGCAAAGAATTGTCTTTCAATAATTTAAGAGATATGGATTTGTGTTGGAAAGTGGTAAATGAATTTAAAGACGAAATGGCGTGTTGCGCTGTAAAACATTCTACACCTTGTGGAGTTGCTATTGGAAATACAGCTCTTGAAACTTATGCTAAAACTTTTGAGTGTGATCCAGTTTCTATTTTCGGAGGAATTATCGGGATGAATTATAAAGTAGATGCTGCAACGGCAGAAGAACTCAACAAAACTTTCTTAGAAATTGTAATGGCAATAGATTTTGATGAAGAGGCGCTAGAAATTTTAAGAAAGAAAAAGAATTTAAGAATTATAAAAATTAAAAATCCAGTTTCAGATAAGCAAACTTGGGTGAAGATAGATGGCGGAATTTTAATTCAAGATGTGGATGATCAATTTTCTACAGATTTTAAAGTCGTGACTGAAACTCAACCAACTGAAGAGCAGAAAAAAGCGTTGTTATTCTCACAAAGAGTAGTAAAATACGTAAAATCAAACGCTATTGTAGTTTCAAACGGAGTTCAAGCTTTCGGAATTGGAGGTGGACAAGTCAACAGGATTTGGGCTACAGAACAAGCAATAGAAAGAGCAAAAGAGAAATTTAGTGGAGATTTAGTTCTCGCTTCAGATGCGTTTTTCCCTTTTAGAGATGTGGTAGATTTTTGTGCTAAAGAAGGCATTACAGCGATTGTGCAACCTGGTGGTTCGGTAAAAGATGCAGATTCTATCGCGGCGGCGAATGAATATAAAATCCCGATGATGTTTACAGGAATGAGACATTTCTTGCACTAAAAATTATAGAAATTAAGTAACAAATCGTTCATACTATTTCTTAAATTTGTAATATATCAAAATAAACATCAAAATGAAAGTATTAATTATAGGAAACGGCGGTAGAGAATCTGCTGTAGCCAAAAAACTAGCTCAAGACAAAAGAATTTCTCAGTTATATTTTGCGAAAGGAAATGCCACTACAGAAACTTTAGGCAAAAACCTTCCTTACGATGACATTGCTGAATTGAGAGATTTCGCCATCAAAGAACAAATAGATTTCACATTTGTAGGCCCAGAATTACCTTTGGTAAAAGGGATTGTAGATGAATTTCAAAAACATAATCTTAAGATTTTTGGACCTACCAAACGTGCAGCAGATTTAGAAGGGAGCAAAGCTTTTTCTAAAAAATTTATGCTAGAAAATGGCGTAAGAACTGCCAAAGCAGAGATTTTTGATTCTTATGTTTTGGCGAAAGAATATGTTCAAACTCAAAAATATCCACTTGTAGTTAAAGCAAGCGGTTTAGCAGCTGGCAAAGGTGTAGTAATTTGCGAAGACATAGAACACGCAGAAGCTACCCTTCATCAATTTATGATTGATAAAATCTTTGGAGATGCAGGCATCAAAGTAGTGATAGAACAATTTCTAAAAGGTTTTGAAGCATCAGTTATCGCTTTTTGGAATGGTAAAAAAGCATTTCCTTGTGTTTCGGCGAAAGATTATAAGAAAATTGGAAATGGCGATACTGGTCTTAACACTGGCGGAATGGGAACAGTAGCTCCTAGTCCAGAGTTTACCGCAGAACATTTTGCAGATTTCGAAAAAAATATCCTAGAACCTACCGTAAAAGGAATTAAAGACAATGCCCTCAATTTTGTAGGATTTATCTTCTTTGGTGTATTGGTAGAGAATAATGAGTGCTACCTTTTAGAATACAATATGAGATTAGGAGATCCTGAAACACAGGTGATTATGGCGCTTCTAGAGAGTAATCTTTTAGATGTATTCACAGATTGTCTTGATGGCAAAGATTTAGATTTAAGGTTTTCAGATAAAAAAGCGGTTTGTTTGGTAATGACCTCAGGTGGTTATCCTGGCAACTACGAAATTGGTTATGAAATCACAGGTCTAGATAAGGTAAAAGAAAGTGAGGTACTTTTTGCGGGTGCAGAAATCCATCAAGGAAAAGTGGTAACTAATGGAGGTAGAGTTCTTAATATTGTAGCAACAGGAGATACTTATCAGGAAGCCAGAAAAAAAGTATATCAAGATGCACTTACCTTGCGTTTTGATTACGCTTATTACAGAGAAGACATCGGAGATTTCTAAAATTTTTAGAAGCCAATCCCGCTTTCCGCTCATACTCCTCGCTCCAACACATTTGCCAAAGCTTGCTGTGGGGTAACCGCTGCAATCGGGGCTAGTTACGTTTAGAAATATTAATTGATAGATTTTTAACATCAAACATCAAAAATCCATCATCCAACATTAAACAATAAATAATGAACAACGGTATCATCATCTTAGACTTCGGTTCTCAATACAATCAGCTCATTGCAAGACGAGTTCGCGAATTGGGCGTATATTCCGAAGTTTTACCTTTTAATACACCTTTAGCAGAAATTTTAAACAAAAAACCAGTTGGGATTATCCTTTCCGGAGGTCCAAGTTCTGTAAATGCAGAAGATGCTCATTTGGTAGAAAAATCGCTTTTCGAAGCTGGTATTCCTGTTCTTGGAATTTGCTACGGAATGCAATTGACCACTCACGTTTTGGGCGGAAAAGTAAAAAAAGGCGTAAAAGGAGAATACGGAAAAGCCAATCTTCATATTGATAAAACTTCTAAACTTTTTGAAGGCGTTTCTACAGATTCCATCGTTTGGATGAGCCATTTCGACGAAGTAGAAGTAGTGCCAGAAGGTTTCGAAATTAACGCCAAAACAGATGTAATTTCTGCTATTTCTAATGAAGCTCAGAATATTTATTGTGTGCAGTTTCATCCAGAAGTTTCGCATTCTGAGGAAGGTTCTAAAATGCTAGAAAATTTCGTTTTCGGGATTTGTAAAGCAGAAAAAAACTGGAAACTCACCAATTACATCGAAAAAACAGTTGCAGAAATCCGCGAAAAAGTAGGAAAAGACAATGTAATTCTCGGGTTATCAGGTGGCGTAGATTCTTCGGTAGCAGCAGTGCTTATTCATAAAGCAATTGGCGACCAATTAACCTGTATCTTCGTAGATACAGGATTGCTGAGAAAAGATGAAGGCAAAAAAGTAATGGAAAATTATGGAGAACATTTCCATATGAACATTAAAATGATTGATGCCAAAGATAGATTTTTGAACAGGTTAAAAGGCATCTCAGATCCAGAAGAAAAACGTAAAATCATCGGAAATGAATTTGTAGCTGTTTTTGATGAAGAATCTCACAAATTCGAAAGTGCAAAATTCTTAGCTCAAGGTACTATTTATCCAGATGTTATCGAATCTCAATCGGTAAAAGGTCCTTCTGCGGTTATTAAATCTCACCACAATGTGGGCGGTTTACCAGAAGAAATGAAAATGGAACTGCTAGAACCATTGCGCGAACTCTTCAAAGACGAAGTAAGAAAAGTAGGAGAAGAACTAGGAATTCCGCATCATTTGGTGTACAGACATCCTTTCCCGGGGCCTGGTTTAGGAATTAGAATTCTAGGTGAAGTAGATGAAGAAAAAGTGAAAATTCTACAAGAAGCGGATGATATTTTTATAGAAGAATTGTATAAAAATGATTTGTACGAAAAAGTTTCTCAAGCTTTTGTAGTACTTCTTCCTGTAAAATCTGTAGGAGTAATGGGCGATGAGAGAACTTATGAATACACCGCAGTAGTACGTTCTGCCAATACCCTTGATTTTATGACGGCAACTTGGAGTAAACTTCCTTATGAATTTCTAGAATTGGTTTCAAACAGAATCATCAACGAAGTGAGAGGCATCAACCGTGTAACCTACGATATTTCTAGCAAACCACCTGCAACGATAGAATGGGAATAAAATATTGAAACTTCAGAATTTTCTGAAGTTTTTTTTATGATAAAATTCTTATTTTTATATTCATAGTAAATAATTAAATTTATAAAAAAAATCCATGAGAAAAATTGTATATCTTTCATTGATTACTTTATTAAGTTTCCAATTAACTTTTGCCCAACAAAAGGAAAAGAAAACAGAAGACTGGAATATACCTAAACCTACACAAAAACTAACAAATGCTAAGTTTTCTAAAATTATAATTCAAGATTTAAGATTAGATAAAGAAGATATGGGTTTTGTGCAGAAAGGAGCTTTCAATAGATATACCCTAATTAAACCAATAATTCCTTTAAAAAAACAAATAGAAGACATATTTAATGATTTAATTGTAAAAGATAGTCTCAATAAAAATGAATTAATAGTACAAATTAGAGACTTTTATTTTTCTGAATTAACTTCTGGAATGAGTGAAGAAGGCAAATTCAAATTTAGAGCAACCATATTTGCAGGCGAACCTCAAAACTATAAATTAATAAAAAAAGTAGATGAAGTTTATAAAAATTCTTCGATGGATGTAACATTACAACTAGAAAGAGAATCTGGTGAACTTATTTTAAAAATTATTTCTGAGGCTTTAGTGACTGTTAAACCTCTGGAAGAAAGGATTTATACATTAGAAGATATTGATAATTTTGAAGGGATAGAAAAAAATAAACTAGCCCTTTATACAAATGATAAATATGTAGATGGAATTTATAAAGATTTTCAGTCTTTTTCTATGCAAATTCCTAGTATGCCCATCCACGAAGTAAAAGAAGGTAATAATACCATTAAAGTTTATTACCTTAATGAAAATAAAAAAAGTAAAAATGCCCGAGGTAATTATGCTGCTATTTATCAGGGAAAATTATATATTAATAACGGTGAAGAATTTATAAAACTTACTAAAAAAGAAAATGATTATTACTTTTATGGATATGTTTCTAAAAAAGCTTCATTTGGAAAACAATTAGGAGTAGGCGTAGCAACAGGAGTTCTTACCTCTCTATTAACAGGAGGTTTTGGTGTTGCCTTTTTTCCTACTACAGATAGTGTTCTTTATGAATTTAAAATGGATTTTTTGAATGGTAGTTTTATCCCTATTCAAGAAGTGAAGCAAAAAAAATAAAAAAGTAAAGCTGTTTCAAATTTCTGAAACAGCTTTATTTTTATAGATTATCCGCCGGAATTGTTTTTAGATATTCTTTCAGTTCTTTTCCAGAGAAAACAGATTTTCTGTCGTTAATATAAACGGTTACATTTTCACCTTCAGCTTTTAACACGTCATTATTATCAATACTTACCAAAGGAGCCATTTTTAAAACATCCCAAGTGGTATTTCCTGCTAAGATAGAACTGTTTGCAACATTAAAAACGGTACGGTCAACTTTATTTTCTACCGTAGGTTTTTTACCTACCAAAACTACTTCTTTGATGCTTTTTTGTTCTGTGCTGTCTTTTTTAGTTTGAGAAAAGGCTAAAAAAGAACATAAAATTCCTACAGTGGTAAAGGATTTCTTCATATTTTATTGGTTTCAGTTATTATTAAGTCGCGAAACTAAATAGATTGTAACAAAAGATTTTGGTATGATATTGTTTTTTATGCTATTTAACGTTTTAGTAATATGAATGGTATTTTATTTAACAAACTTTAGAATTGGTATTTTTAAATTTTTTAATTTTAAATCTTTAAAAACCATACGATGAAAAAACTATTATTATTCAATTTATTTTTATCTTTTGTGACTTTTTCTGCTCAGAAATCAGAAACTAAGGGTGTTTTAGGTGATTACAATGGAGACGGAAAAAAAGAATATGCCTATTCTAAAGTGTCAGATTGCTCAGACGATTGCTCTGGTAAATGCATTACCACAGTGTATTTCAGTGATAAAAATCTGAAACCATTCACCATCAAAAATGCTAAAAATGGTGATTTGTATAATCTGAAAGACCTAAATGATGACGGAAAAGATGAACTAGGCTTTTATCCTAATTGGTGTACCAGTTGTTGGCAATCTTTTTATGTTTATACTATAAAAAAAGACGGTTTCAAGTATTTAGTTGATCCTATTGTTACGCATTGTATTCAATGGAATGATGATAATAAGCTCCCAATAGAAAAAGGTAAAAAAGGTTATGTGAAAATTACGACGAGCGTTTCTAAAAATAACGATATAAAGACCGTTTCAAAATTGGTAAAACTTAAAAATTAGAATTTTCAGAAACTTAATAAAACTAATTTCAAGAGGATAATAAAATTTTTCTTTTGTCATAAAAAACAGTAGAAACGGGGTTTATTTCATTTATTTTAAAAGAAATTCCAAATCAAAAATCTCCACGAATTTTGCGGTATAAAACCCTGCTTTTTCCGTAAATATTGAAAATCAGTTCAGAAATCGTACTTTTGCAAAATGGAAAAACCAACATTCGCAGATTTTGATTTACCAAAACAGGTCAATTCGGCTTTAGAAAAACTAGAAATTTCTGAACCAACTCCCATTCAATTAAAGTCTTTTTCGCCCATTATGTCAGGAAGAGATGTGATGGGAATTGCACAAACTGGTACAGGTAAAACATTAGCGTATCTCTTGCCCGTTCTTAAAACTTGGAAATTCAATAAAAACGGTAGCCCAACTGTTTTAATTTTAGTACCAACTCGTGAATTGGTGGTACAAGTAGCAGAAGTGGTAGAAAAACTCACCGAAGAAATGACGGCTAGAGTACTAGGCGTTTATGGTGGTGTAAATATCAATACTCAAAAATTGTTGGTTTACGAAGGCGTAGATATTTTGGTAGGAACACCAGGTAGAGTAATGGATCTGATGAAAGATGCAGTTCTTAACCTGAAAGATTTAAAAAAACTCATCATTGATGAATTTGATGAAATGCTTTCCCTTGGTTTCAGACGCCAGCTGGAAGATATTTTTACGATGATGAGCGAGCGCAGACAAAACATTCTTTTTTCTGCAACTATGACAGACGATGTAGATGCAATGCTAGAAGAATATTTCAACAATCCACAAGAAATTTCTTTGGCAAGAAGCGGAACTCCTTTAGAAAAAATTGCGCAAAATGCTATTCCTGTTAAGAATTTTAATACCAAATTAAATCTATTGGTTCATTTACTAAGAACAGATGCTGATTTTGAAAAAATTCTAATCTTTGCCAATAATAAAAAACACGCCGATTTAATTTTCGAGAAAATAGACGAAGAATTCCCTGCTGAGTTCGGGGTAATTCACTCTAATAAATCTCAAAATTTTAGATTAAGAACCATGAAATCTTTCTCTGATAATGAGTTGAGAGGAATTATCACTACAGATGTTATGGCGCGTGGTCTTGATATTCCAGATGTTTCTCACGTTTTTAATTTTGAAATTCCCGAAGTTCAGGAACAATATATACATAGAATTGGTAGAACGGGTAGAGCAGATAAAGAGGGTATTGCAATTTCTTTTTACACTCCAAAAGAAGAAGAACGTTTCATAGAACTAGAAATGTTTATGAATAAGGAAGTGAAAAGATTAGAATTCCCCGAAGAAGTGAAAATTTCGGATGTGAAAATTCCTTCGGAAAGAGAAGAAGTGAAAATGAAAAACCCTGTTCAGTACAAAAAAATCGAACCAGGTTCTGCTTTCCACGAGAAAAAAGATAAAAATAAAAAGATAAATCTTGGTGGACCGAGCAAGCGTAAACCACCGAAAACCAAACCTGCCAATAGAGCACAAGCTAAGGCAAAATCTATTGCCAAAAGAAAAAAGAAATAAATTTTAATCTATATTTTATGGATTAAAATTTTCAAAAATAATTCTATAAAATTACTGAATTTAAAAGCTATTTCAATCCTTTTTGAAATAGCTTTTTTATATGAACAACTATTTTATCTATCAATTGAATTTTAAGTGAAAAATTCACTCTTTTCAATACTTTTGTTCAAGTTTTTTTTGAGGATTTTCTAAAAAGGAATTTCCTACTATAATTTAGAGCCTGTTTAAATTTTATTACAATTATTTTTATAACTATTTTAAGAAGGATTTTTTGCTTTTTAATTGCAGATTTATCGGGATAAATCAAAAATGAAAAGTGAAAAATAGGCTTAAAAGAGCAAAAAAATAATGTAAAGATAATTTTTAAGAGTTATAAACTTTTTTTTCGATAAAATTTAAACAGGCTCTTAGACCAAAATTGTTACGAAGATGAATGATTTTATCGCAGCTAGAGGACAAATGGCCGTTTCATTAGCATTTCACATTATATTTTCTTGTGTAGGGATGGTAATGCCTTTTTTAATGGCTTTTTCTCATTACAAATATCTAAAAACCAACAACGAAATTTACAAAGGTCTTACCAAAGCTTGGAGCAAAGGTGTAGCCATTTTATTTGCTACTGGTGCTGTTTCTGGTACCATGTTGTCTTTTGAACTCGGATTGTTATTTCCAAAATTTATGAAACACGCAGGGCCTATTTTTGGGATGCCTTTTTCATTAGAAGGAACCGCTTTTTTTATAGAAGCTATAGCTCTAGGTTTCTTTTTGTACGGTTGGGATAAATTTAATAAATGGTTTCATTGGTTTTGTGGATTTTTGGTAGGAGTTAGTGGTCTTGCTTCGGGCATTTTAGTAGTTGCCGCCAATGCTTGGATGAACAGTCCTTCTGGTTTTGATTATGTGAACGGAAAATATCTCAATATCGACCCTATAAAAGCAATGTTTAATGAAGCTTGGTTTTCACAATCATTGCATATGTCTGTTGCCGCATTTTGTGCTACAGGTTTTGCTGTAGCCGGACTTCACGCTTACTTTTTATTGAAAGGTAAAAACAGAGAATTTCATTTAAAAGCATTTAGAATAGCGGTGATTTTTGGGATTTTCGGGGCGGTTCTAGCGCCAATTTCTGGCGATGTAGCTGCAAAATCTGTTGCCAAAAGACAACCAATAAAATTAGCAGCAATGGAAGCGCATTTCGAGACAGAAAAAGGAGCGTCTTTCCTCATCGGTGGAATTCCTGATGAAAAAGCTGAAACGGTGAAATATGGCATTAAAATTCCGAAATTATTAAGTTTTTTGGTTGATGGAAATCCAAATTCTGAAGTAAAAGGTTTAAAAGATTTTCCTAAAGAACATTGGCCACCAGTTGCAGTTACACATTTTGCATTTCAAATTATGATTTTCTTCGGAACGGTAATGATGGGGATTTCTGTATTGTACCTTTTTGCCCTGTTTTTTAAGAAAAATTGGCTAGAAAAACATTGGTTATTGAAATTATTTATCATTGCAACACCTTTCGGTTATATTGCTTTAGAAGCTGGCTGGACGGTAACTGAAGTAGGAAGACAACCTTGGATCATCTATGGAATTATGAAAACCGCCGAAGCGGTTACTCCAATGCCAGGAATTCAATACTCATTTTATTTGTTTACCTTGATTTTTATATCATTGTCTCTTATTATCATTTTCTTATTGAGAAGACAAATCAAAATGGTACCTTATCTCTATGATTCTACAGATCCTCTGTTTCACACTAAAAAATAATTAAAATGTTGTACGTTGTTATTGCTTTTCTTTTTCTATCGGTAATTTTATATATTTTATTAGGTGGAGCAGATTTCGGGGCAGGAATTGTGGAGCTGTTTACGGGCAAAAAAGCCAGAAATAGAACTCAAAATCTAATGTACGAATCTATAGCACCAGTTTGGGAAGCCAATCATATGTGGTTAATTATTGCTATTGTAGTGGTTTTTGTAGGATTTCCGGATATTTATGAAGTGCTTTCGGTGTATTTGCATATTCCATTGGTTCTAATGCTTTTAGGGATTATTGCCAGAGGAACAGCTTTTACTTTTAGGAATTACGACGCCATAGATGATAATTGGAAGAACCTTTATAAAGAAGTTTTTTACTATTCTAGTTTGGTAACACCTTTTTTTATTGGGAGCATTGCTGCAGCTACTATTTCAGGAAGTATAAATCCTGATGCTAAAGATTTTTTATCTCTTTATGTATATAGTTGGTTTAATCCTTTTGGGATTGCAGTCGGTGTTTTTACCATTGTTATTTGTGGTTATTTGGCATCTATTTATTCTCTGAGAGAAGCAGATTCTAAAGCAGATGTAAAACAAATGATGAAGAAAACCAGAGATATGATGTTGGCGGTTTTTGTTTCTGGGGGATTGGTTTTTGTAGTAGCTTATTTTTCTGAAATTCCTTTGATAGATTGGGTTTTTACGGGAACGGTTGGCATTATAGCAGTTATAGCAGCTACTGTTTCTTTGGGTGTTTTGTTATGGTGCATTAATCACAAAATTCTATTGCCTGTAAGAGCATTAGGAGCTTTCCAAATTATAATGATTATGACGGCGGCATCTTATAGACACATTCCTAATATTATTCTTTTGGGCAACGGAAAGCATATTTCATTAATAGAAAATACCGCTCCAGAATCTACTCTTACCGTATTAGGATACGCTTTGTTGATTGGTTGTGTATTTATTTTACCATTTCTATTTTATTTGATGTTTTCTTTTTCTAAAGCAAAAAATTAGAAATACAGAGCTTATTCAAATTTGGATAAGCTCTTATTCTTTTAGATCTTTACTAATTTGTTTTTCGGCGTTTTCGGCTTGTTTTTTTTGAATTTCTTTTACTTCTCGCTGTTGAGATCTTGATTTTTTTGCAGCTCTTTTTTCTTCTCTAATTACTTTATTTATTTTTCTATTGTAAAGAGCTTCTTTAATGCCTTGTCCTGTTTTACTAAAGATTTTAATTTTTGGTTTTTCGTGAGTTCCTGTTACAACAATAGGAAAACCAATCCAACCGGCAGGAGGAAGCCCAACTCTTACTTGCAAATCTAATAAACCATTAAAACTTGTTGTTCCGGTTATTGATGGTCTTAATATAGAAACTTTGAAGGTGAATTTATCTACATGAATTAAGTTGTTTTTAATATGACTTTCTATATTTACTCCTTTCATATCTGGATTATCGAAAGCTTTTGCGCCTAAATTATCACCAATTACAGAAAGCATTTTAAGATTATTTACTTCTACATCTCTAAGGTTTACCATTCCTCCGCCTTCTAAAGATGGGTAAATCGGACGCATATTTTTATCAAAATCTCCTTTTAATTTATAGTCTAAAGAAACAATTCCTTTTACGTTTTTGGCTGCGGTAGCCATTTCTCTTACCATGTCAATTTCTTTGTATGCACGTTGTACATCAAAATCTTTTACTTTTAGTGCAATGTCGTAGTTTGCAGTAATTGGAGATTCGTCTTGGTAACGTGCATTTATGTTCATTCTGCTTCCAACAACATCAAAATTGGTATTTTTAAGAAAAACCTGTCCCGAATTTACAGACGCCAAACCTTTTAAATGATTTAGTTCTAATCCTTTAAATTCTACTTTTTTTGCATTTACTTCTAAAGAAACATCTAGATTTTTGGGAACAATTACAACCCCAGAACTTTTCGGGTTTTCTACTTTTGCATATTCTACTTGTATAGATTTTTCGTCATTATCTCCGTTTTTAAGAGCCATAAATTCATCAATTAAAGTGTAATTAGAATTCAAAACAAATTTCCCATGTAATGTTCCTTTTCTTTCTATAAAATAATTGATGGTGTTAAGCAAATATCCATTTAATGCAAAATCTGATTTTCCATACGTCGCAAAAAACTTTCTAAACCACATTTTTTCGTTTTCAAATTGAAAATTTCCTTCTTTTATGAAAAAAGATTTCGGAAAATATTCTGTAGTTGCTTTTATGTTTTTCAAGATGAGGTTTCCTCTGTTGTCTAACTTGCTGTATTGTCCTTTTGTAGCATAACTTTGTCTTCCGTTTAGAGAAAGGTCTGCCATAATTAATCCGCTTACATCAAAGCCATTTTTGGCAAATACTTTATAAATTCTGCCTACATTTAGTACTCCTTTTGCTCTTATTTTGTAAAGAAGGTCTTCAAAATCATTTAAATCTGCATCTACATAAACGGGGTTTCCTTCAAAATCGAATTGAAATGGTTTCAGTTTTAAACCTAAACTTTTAAAAGTGCCATCGGTGTTATTCACATTGGCTGTTACATTTATATTTTTAATAGGATTTGGATAATACTTCGTTTTCAACCAACCATTTTCAATTTTTATATAACCTTTTGTTTTCGGGAATAATTTTTTGTCTAAACTGAAAATTCCATTGGCAATAAGATTTGTATTAAGAAGTCCTTTCATTTCGATGTCTTTAATTCCTAAAGCTTGGTCTAAAGTACTGAAATCTAAAGCGCCTTTTATATTGGCATTTATCAGCATTTCTTTCATGCCTTTTGTGGTAACTTTTGCTCGGAAATTATTGTTTTTACCTAAGTCGAAACCTAGATGTATTAAATTTAAATACAATTGTTCTGTATCTAAAGACGGAAGGTCTATGTTTAAATCCATATTTAGATTTTCCATAGGAACGGGAGCATTTTGGTTAGAAACAAATCCGTTTTTTACCAACAAACGAGCTTTCAATCTGGGTTTTAAATTTTTCAATTCGCTAAATCTTCCTTTTAAACTGAAAAACAAATCGCTGTTTCCTTCAATTTTGGTATCTTTTGCCCAATCTAAATATTGTGGAGGCAAAACCGAAATCATGTCTCTAATAGTGGTTTTTTCTGAAGCTGCTTTAATGTCTATATTGTAACCATCTTTCAGAATACTAAGAAATCCTGTAAATTTTAATGGCAATTCATTAATTCTTAATTCGTTTTTTCTTAATACAAATGTTAAAGCGTTGGTATTAATTCTTGTAATAAGGTCTGCGTGAAGAGTTTTTTTCTTTGCATAAAAAATTCTATTGAGACCAAAATCTAATTTGTCTATATCTAAATTGGTCTCTAAATCGAAAATATCATTGCTTAAACCTCCTTTTCCTATGTAATTGAGACCTTTAGCGTCTATTAAAACTCTTGCAGAATGGTCTATGTATTTTATGTCCCAATTTTTTAATTTGATAAGGTCTAGTTTTACCGAAGCACCTTCTTCGGAATTGTTTTTTTTATTTTGATTTGGTTTTGAGATATAAACATTGTAATTAGCTTCACCTTTGCTGTTTACGAAAATATTAGCATACGCATCGTTTACGTAAATTTCGTCTATTTTAACTTCCTGATTGAAGATTAAGTTTTTCAAATTAATTCCTACGGCTACTTCTTTCGCGGCAAGTAAAGTATCTTCTTGATAAGGTTTTGAACCTTTCAAGATAAAATCATCTACCGAAACCGTAAGCGAAGGAAAATGCTTAAAGAAGGAAAGATGAGTTTTTTTGTAATCTAATTTTCCTGCCAAATGATTATTGGCAAATACTTTTACTTGCTGAGAGATTGTTCCAGGGAATAGAATAGGAACAATATACATTAAAAACAGAATTGTGAGTATAGAAATTCCTGTCCATTTTAGGAACTGAGATATTATTTTTTTTGGATTTTTCATAACGTGTAATTTTTAAATATTATGAATTTCAAATAAAAATAAATGAAATTTATCTTTCTACCTTTAATAGTTGAAAATTTTGTAACAATCTGTGTTTATTGTATAAAAAACTGCCTTAGGGAAAAGGCAACTTTTGATATTTTATTTTTTAAATTATTTAAGATAAGGGTACATTATTTTGTATATTTTTAGTTTGTTATTTAATAATAATTTGTAAAATTAAACTCATTACTTTAGATTTGCAAGTAGTTACTAAAATTTATAGTAGTAACAAAAAGTATAGTAATATTGATAATCAATACTTATGAATAATAAAAAAATTGATTTTTCTGATTGTCCTATTACCAAGACAGCAGAGGTTTTGGGAGGTAAATGGTCTTTGCCTATTATTTTTTCTTTAATAAAGGAAACTAAGCGCTTCAAAGAATTGGAACGCCAAATAGAAGGAATTAATACGAGAATGCTGGTTAAAGAACTTAAACAACTAGAAAATAACGGCATTGTTGTGCGTAAAGTATATCCAGAAATTCCCCCAAAAGTAGAATATTCTCTTACCGAAAAAGGAAGAGCTCTAAAAAATGTATTGATTGAAATGAGAAATTGGGGAAACGAATATATTACAAAATAATGTAATTCTTAATTCTAATAAATGATATTGCTAAACTCTTTTCTATAATCAGAAGGGCTTTTTCCTGTATATTCTTTAA
>ERZ650302.375-NODE-375-length-24203-cov-11.072925_pt1 | contig 24203 bp, 21 predicted proteins | sample MGYA00376238_ERZ650302 | MGnify/ENA primary metagenome ERZ650302 (study PRJEB26733, sample SAMN07839298) | wastewater metagenome | biome: urban; feature: wastewater treatment plant; material: waste water | place: USA: North Carolina | collected 2016-04-28 ... | reverse complement strand
AAGAGGATTGCAAATAGCTATAAATAAGGGTATAATTAAGTGTTATAAAATTTTACAAGATTGGGTGGAAGTATTATGAATGAATTTTTTGTAGTAGATATAAATATTGTAGCAGGGATTCTGTTAAGTATAATTATTTATATTGCATATAAAACTCTTGATAAAACGGATAAAGTAAATAGAATATTTTTGACATTATCATTTTTGGTGGTACTTGAAATATTTTTAGAAACATTTGTATGTTTTATAGATGGAATAAGAGGATATTTTTTAAAAAGTATTTATTATTTTTCATGTTTTGCCATATTTATAATGGCGCCTTTTCTAAGTTATTTATGGTTTACATTTATCAAATATTGGGTTTCACCCAGTAAAAAAGAGATTTTTCATAGAAGTATTTTCTTAGGTTTACCTATATTATTAAACTTTTTTTTAGTGGTAACTTCAATGAATAATGGGAATGTATTTTATATAGATTCAGAAAATATTTATCATAGAGGACCTTTGTTTTTATTAACGGTATTAATATCATATACATATTTATTTTTAGGTTGCTTTTGGGTAATTTCTCATAGAAAAAAAATATTAAAAGGAGAACTACTTCCATTTTTAACTTTTGGTTTTTTTCCATTATTGGGAGGGGTGATTCAAGTTTTATTTTATAAAATTTTATTAATATGGAGTAGTGCAGCGTTTTCGTTAGTTATAGTTTATATATTTTTGCAAAAAAGAATGGTTCATTTAGATTATTTAACAGGGGCTTGGACGAGAGAATCATTTTTCGGATATTTTCATCAAAGATATGAACAAAATCATGGAGAGGTTCCCATGATATTTGTAGATATAGATAATTTGAAAACAATAAATGATGAATTTGGGCATATTGAAGGAGATTTTGCCATAAAAAAAGCTGTTTATATAATAAAAAATAGTCTGAGAAAAACAGATATTATAACAAGGTATGGTGGGGATGAATTCCTAATAACATTAGATATAGAAAAAGCTAAGGATGTTGAGAGGATTCTGGAAAGAATTAACAGAAGTTTTGAAAAATATAATAGATACTCAAATAAAAAATATGAATTATCTGTAACTTTTGGACATGGAACTTATAGTAAAAGTTATGAAACTTTAGAGAAGTTTATTAGTGTTATTGATAATAAAATGTATGAAAATAAAAGAATAAAAAAAGTGGTATTTGAATAATAAAAGGGCGAAAATTTTCGCCCTTTTGTATTAGATATTATTTATAAAAATATTTTGAACTCTATCTGGTCCTACAGAAACCATTGATATTGGAGCTTTTATTAATTCTTCGCATCTTTTGATATATTTTTTACAATTTTCAGGTAACTCGTCATAGTTAGTAATTTGAGAAATATCTTCATCCCAACCTGGTAACTCTTCGTAAACTGGTTTAGCAATAGCTAACTTTTCTATTGAAGCAGGTGGAGCATAATAAAGTTCTCCGTTAATATCATAAGCAGTACAGATTTTTACTGTTTTATGTCCACTTAGTACATCTATCTTAGTCATAACTACATCAGTAAGTCCATTTATATCTACAGCATATTTACCAACAACAGCGTCAAGCCATCCACATCTTCTTGGTCTTCCAGTTGTTGCCCCATACTCGTGTCCGATAGCTCTTAATTTTTCACCAATTTCATTGTCTTGCTCAGTAGGAAAAGGCCCTTCTCCAACTCTTGTAACATATGCTTTCATTACACCTAATATTCTCTCTATCTTTCTAGGTGATACACCTACTCCAGTTGTTACTCCACCTGCTGTCGGTGATGACGATGTAACATACGGATATGTCCCATAATCTATATCTAGCATAAGTGCTTGAGCACCCTCAAATAACACAAGTTTCTTCTCTTCGATCGCTTCATTTATCTCAACTACACCATCAATTATTCTAAATTTTATCTTATCTGCTAATTCCATAAATTTATTATATAATTCTTCTAGATCAAATGTAGGTTTACCATATCTTACAAGCATATCGTTCTTCTCTAACACATTCCATGTTAACTTATCACTGAATCTTTCAGGCTCTAATAAATCCCCTATTCTAATACCATTTCTTGCAATCTTATCAATATAACAAGGCCCTATTCCTCTTTGTGTTGTCCCTATTTTATTCTCTCCCATTGCCTCTTCTTTTGCTTTATCAATCTCTATATGATACGGCATTATTATATGCGCTCTCTCATCTATGAATAAGTTATCTAACTTCATTCCTCTTTTTTCAAGAACAGCAATTTCTTCTAATAAAACATCGATATCAACTACAACGCCTGCTCCTATAACACATTTACCTTTAGAATTTATTATTCCTGATGGTAATAAATGAAGAATAAATTTATCATCATTTACAACAACTGTATGTCCTGCATTATTTCCACCTTGATATCTAACAATATAATCTGCTTTTGGAGATAATACATCTATTATTTTACCTTTACCTTCGTCTCCCCATTGTGTTCCAACTATTACATATGTACTCATTACTCTTCCTCCCTAACCACAATACCAACATATGGTAATGTTCTGTGTTTTTGAGCAAAATCTATTCCATACCCAACAACAAAATCATCTTGTATCTTAAATCCTATATATTCAACATCTATCTCCACTTCTCGTCTCTCTGGTTTATCAAGTAAAGTAACTATTTTTAGTTTTTTAGGTTCTCTAGTCATAAGTATATCTTCAACTTTTCTAAGCGTAAATCCTGTATCTACAATATCTTCAACTATTATTACATTTCTTCCTCTTATATCTTCTTCCAAATCTTTTATTATCTTCACGTCTCTTGAGCTTTCTGTACTATTTCCATAACTTGAAACTGTCATAAAATCCATTGTTGCTTCTACTTCAATTTCTCTAACTAAATCAGCAAGAAATACTACTGATCCTCTAAGTAATCCAACAAATAATACTTCTTCACCTTCAAAATCTTTATTGATTTCATTTGCAAGTTCCTTAACTCTTATCGCAATATCTTCTCTTGATATTAATGTGTCTACTCTATATTTGAACATTACAACCTCCTATTTCTATTATACATTCTTTTTTTGTACTTTACAATTTCTAATGTTTAAAGTGTCTTATTCCTGTAAATACCATTGCAATCCCATGTTCATCACATGCTTCTATTGATTCTGTATCTCTCATTGATCCACCAGGTTGGACAATTGCTCTAATTCCTTTTTTCGCTGCCTCATCTACACAATCTCTAAATGGGAAAAATGCATCTGATGCTAGAACTGTTCCATCTATTGCATGCTCTAAAGCATGTATTGTAGCCCATATTCTATTTGTCTGCCCTGTTCCAATACCTTTTGCCATTCCATCTTTAACAACAACAATTGCATTAGATTTTACATGTTTTACAACTTTCATTCCTAATAGCATATCTTTCTTTTCTTGCTCTGTTGGTTCATTTTTTGTAACTGTTTTCATTTCATCCAATAATACTCTATTAGTATCTTGAACTAATATCCCACCATCAACTTTTACATAGTCATACTTATCTTGTGGATTCGGAACTGAGCATTCTATTACTCTTAAGTTTTTCTTCTTATTTAATATTTCTAGCGCTTCATCTGTATATGAAGGTGCTATCACGATTTCTAAAAATATTTTAGATAAGTTTTCTGCTGTTACAGCATCAATCTCTCTATTTATTGCAACAATTCCACCAAATATTGACATTGGGTCACAATCATGTGCTTTTTGATACGCTTCATTAACACTATTAGCAACAGCAACACCGCACGGTGTAGAATGTTTAACTGCACAACATGCAACTTCATCAAATTCATTTGCAACTTTCCAAGCAATATCCATATCTCTTATATTATTGAATGATAACTCTTTCCCATTTAACTGAACAAAGTCTTTCATTGATCCATTTTCTGTTGTTGACACATAATATGCTGAGTTTTGATGCGGATTTTCTCCGTATCTTAAATCAAATTTCTTCTCATACGAAACATTCAAATATTTAGGATATTCTGTTGTCTCGCCAAATAAGAATGATGATATAGATGCATCATATGCCGCTGTAAGGTTGAATACTTTTGCTGCCAATTTCTTTCTTGTCTCAAATGAAACAATACCTGTAGCATTTATCTCGTCTTCAACAACTTTATAGTCTAATGGTTCACAAATAACTACAACATCTTTAAATGATTTTGATGCTGATCTTAGCATTGTTGGACCACCTATATCAATAAACTCAACTTTCTCTTCAAATGACTTTTCTGTCTGAACTTCTTTAAAAAATGGGTATAGATTGACTATAACTATATCAATAGGCTCTATTCCAACACTTTTTATAGCATTCATATGCTCTTCATTATCCCTAATTGCCAGTATTCCACCGTGAATATTAGGATGTAGTGTCTTAACTCTGCCATCTAGCATTTCTTTAAAATTTGTTATTTCTGCTACCTCTGTTACATCTATTTTATTCTCTTTTAGATATTTATATGTACCACCTGTTGATATTATCTCAACACCTTTACTCTTTAAAAATTGCGCGAACTCTAATATATTTTCTTTATCAAAAACACTTATCAATGCTCTTTTCATGTTACCTCCTAATTTTAGTAGTTTATATTAATTACCAATATCATTTCTGAAATACTTACCATTGAATTGAATCTTTGCCATCTCTTGATACGCTTTTTTCTGTGCCTCTTCAAGTGTTTCTCCTAATCCAACAACATTTAATATTCTTCCACCATTTGTCTTTATAGATCCATCTACATCTTCATTAGCCCCACAAATAAACACTAAACTTTTATCATCAATTTCACTTTTTCTATTAGCTATTAAGTTTTCTAATCCTGTTATTACATCTCCTGTCTTATATGCTTCTGGGTACCCCCCAGCTGATGCAACAACACAACAAGAAGCCATTTGTTTCCATGCAATATTAGCATTTTCTCCTAACTTTTTATTGAGTGTTGTTTCTATTAATGAAAGCAAGTCATCCTTTAATAATGGCAATACTGCTTGTGTTTCTGGATCTCCAAGTCTCATGTTATATTCTAATAAATAAACACCTTTACTTGTTATCATTAATCCAAAAAATATTACTCCTTCAAAGTCCATTTTCTCTGCTTTTATTCCTTCTAATGTAGGCTCTAGTATATCTTTATAGAATTTTCTTTCAACATCTTCTGTATAATATGGATTTGGTGATATAACACCCATTCCACCAGTATTAAGCCCTGTCTCTCCCACACCAATCTTTTTATGATCTTTTGCAGATATAAATGGCACTATTACATTACTATCTGTAAATGATAACACCGATACTTCTTTACCATCAAGGTATTCTTCTATAACTATTTTATTCCCTGCTTCATTGAATTTCTTACTTACCATTATTTCTTCAACTGCACTTACTGCTTCTTTGAGATTAAATGCAATAATAACACCTTTCCCTGCTGCAAGACCATCTGCTTTTATAACAATTGGATATTCTATAACTAAATTACTTAAGTAATCCATTGCATCTTCTGAATTATAGAAATTCTCATGTTTCGCTGTTTTTACTCCGTACTTCTTCATAAATTCTTTTGAGAATACTTTACTTCCTTCTAATTCCGCTGCTTTTTTATCAGGCCCAAATATTTTTAACCCATTCTTTTTAAATTCATCAACTATTCCTTGGACTAATAATTCCTCACTTCCAACAATTGTTAAGTCTATAGTATTATTTTTTGCAAATTCTATGTATTCAGAAATACTATTAAGCACTATATTTTCTGTTTTCTTTAACATCTTACTTGCTGCATTTCCTTTCGAACAATATATCTTCTCTACTCTCTCATTTTGCTCAAGTTTCCATGCAATTGCATGCTCTCGTCCTCCATTACCAATTATAAGAATTTTCATTTTATATCCCCCCTTTATTACTAATAACCGAATCACTAATTACTTTCTCAATAGCTTCTATTAACAACTGATGTTCTTCTTTTAACACTTTTTTCTGTAAGCTTTCTGGTGTTTCATTATTACTAACATCAACTTTTCTTTGCAATAAAATCTTTCCTGTATCAATATCAACATCTACAAAATGCACTGTACATCCACTTTTGTTTTCTTTATTTGCAATAACTGCTTCATGCACTTTCATTCCATACATCCCTTTTCCACCATATTTCGGTAATAGTGATGGGTGAATATTTATGATTTTGTTATTCCAGTTACTAATAAAATCTTTGTCGATAATTGATAAATACCCTGCTAATACTATCAAATCAACTTTATTTTCTAAAACTTTATTTATCTCATTTGATAATTTATTTCCGTACTCTTTCTTATCTAAAAGTACTGACTTTATATTGTACTTTCTTCCTCGTTCCAAACTATAACAATCTCTATCTGCTATTATATACTCAATCTTACAATTCAATCGTTTATTTTCTATATTATCAATTATTTCTTGAAGATTTGTTCCACCACCAGATACTAAAACTGCTATTTTAAACATATTTTACTGTCTCCTCCAGATGTTTTTCCAATATATCCTATTGTATACGCTTTTTCATTCATTTCTTGTAATTTTGATAATACAGCTTCTTCATCTTCTTTATTTACTACTACTACAAATCCAATTCCCATGTTAAATGTTCCCCACATTTCATCTTCCGGAACACCTTTTGACTTAATGTAGTTAAATATACTTGGTATTTCTATTTTAGATTTATCAATATTCGCAACTAATCCTTCCGGTATAATTCGTGGAATATTTTCTATTAACCCACCACCTGTAATATGTGCCATTCCATTGACTGTGAATGTTTCTAATAATTTTAAAATTGTTGGAACATATATTTTTGTAGGTGTTAGTAATTTATATCCTATTTTTTCACCTTCAAAATCTTCGTTAAAATCCGTTATTGCTTTTCTAACTAATGAAAATCCGTTACTATGAACGCCTGTTGATGCGATTCCTATAACAACGTTATTTTCTAGTATAGCGCTTCCATCTATTATATTATCTTTCTCAACTACACCAACTGCAAATCCTGCAATGTCGTAATCACCCATTTGATAAAATCCTGGCATTTCTGCTGTCTCTCCACCTACAAGTGACATATTTGCTTGTGTACATCCTTCTACAACACCATCTAACATCTTAGCAAAAACATCTGATTCTAACTTACCACATGCCAAATAATCTAAGAAAAATAAAGGTTTTGCACCTTGACATAAAATATCATTAACACACATTGCAACACAGTCAATACCTACTGTATCGTATTTTCCCATTTCAAATGCTACTTTTAGTTTTGTTCCAACACCATCTGTACCTGATACTAATACAGGATTGTTATACTTCCCTAATTCATATAATGCTGCAAAGCTTCCTAGATTATTCAATACATTTTTACTATGTGTCTTTGCCACTTTATCTTTTATTTTTTCTATTGATTTGTATCCTTCTTCTTTATCGACACCCGAATCTTTATACGTTATCATAGTTCCTCCTATATTCATATCAGCATTCTATTTATCTGCATTTGCAATTGGGTATTTTCCAGTAAAACATCCCATACAAAAGTCATTATCTTTAAGTATTTTCCTTAGATTAGCTAATGACAAGTATTCTAATGTACTTGCTCCAATTTCATCTCTTATTTCATCAACAGACATTACACTTCCTATAAGTTCTTTCTTACTTGAAATATCAATCCCAAAATAACACTCACTTTTTACAATTGGTGATGCTAATCTAAAGTGTATTTCTTTTGCCCCTGCATCCATTAACATTTGTATCAGTTTTTTTGATGTTGTTCCTCTAACTAATGAATCATCAACAACTACTACACGCTTTCCTTCAACTACTTTTTTAATAGGATTAAGCTTTACTTTCACAGATATTTCTCTTAATTCTTGTGTTGGTGATATGAATGTTCTACCCATATACTTGTTCTTTACTAATCCTACACCATATGGGATTCCACTTTCTTCAGCATATCCAATTGCTGATGTAATTCCAGAATCAGGAACACCAATAACTACGTCTGCTTCTACTGGTTGTTGTCTATAAAGACACTTTCCTGCCTCATATCTAACAGAATGTACATCTATCCCATCTATAACACTATCTGGTCTAGCAAAATATATATACTCAAATGAACATGGTGCTTTTATTGCACTAGTATTAAATCTATATGATCCTACACCGCTTTCATCTATAATAACAAATTCCCCTGGCTCTATATCTCTTACAAATTCTGCACCTATTGTATCTAACGCACATGTCTCTGACGATAATACAAATGTACCATCATCTTTCTTCCCTAGACAGAGTGGTCTAATTCCTTGTGCATCACGAATACCAACTAATTTATTATTAATTATCATCACTAATGCAAATGATCCAGTTATTCTTGAAAGCATTCTTCTAATTGATTCTTCTAAACCATATTTAGAGTTTTTTCCTAATAATTTCAATATAAGTTCTGTGTCTGACGTACTTTGAAATAATGATCCTTCTTCGAGCAATTCTTCTTTAAGTTTTTGTATATTAACAAGGTTTCCGTTATGAGCTATTGATATTTTCCCCATCATTGATTCCCCACCAAGTGGTTGGCAATTTTGTATGTTAGAGCTACCTGTTGTCGAGTATCTAACATGACCTATTACAATATTGTTAGTGTAACTACGTAAATCCTCAACTGAGAATACTTCTGATACTAATCCCATGCCTTTTATTGTTTTATGACGAACTCTATTCTCACCAAATGAATCACATAATGTCATTCCTGCACTTTCCTGTCCTCTATGTTGAAGTGCATATAGCCCATAATATGTAAGTGGCGCTAAATCCGATCTCAAAACTGGTGAATACATTGCAAATACTCCACATTCCTCTTCCATTTTTTCATTATTATATACATTCATATAGTCAGTCCTCACCTACTAATCCTCTAGTCTTTTTAGTATCTCAATATAAGCTTCTTCGATGTCCCCTAAATCTTGTCTGAATCTATCTTTATCTAACTTCTTATTAGTTGCTTTATCCCATAATCTACATGTATCTGGTGTTATCTCATCTGCTAACAATATTTCACCATTTTTATTTTTTCCAAATTCAATCTTGAAATCAACTAGTATTATTCCTTCTTTATCAAATATATCTTTCAATAAGTTATTTATTCTTGCTGTTATTGCATATATTTGTTCTAGTTCATCATATGTAGCAAGTTTCATTGCTACCGCATGGTGATCATTTATTAACGGATCTCCGTATGCATCATTTTTATAACAAATTTCGAATATCGTGTTTTCAGGCTTTGTCCCATCTACAATTCCAACCCTTTTTGCCATTGATCCAGTAATTATATTTCTAACTATTACTTCTAATGGGAATATTTCAACTTTTTGACAAAGTTGATCTCTATCATTTAATTTTTCTATAAAATGCGTTTTTATTCCTTTTTTTTCTAACATTTCAAATAATTTAGTAGTTATCTTATTGTTTATAACACCTTTATCTTTTATAGTCCCTTTTTTTTCACCATTCCCAGCTGTAGCATCATCTTTATAGTGAATAATAACTTTGTCATCGTCTTCAGTTGAATATATTTGTTTAGCTTTTCCTTCATACAAAAAGTCTTTTTTCATTATTCCTCCTAATTATCTTCTATAGTTTAGTTATACCAATTAAAATGTAAATCCTTCAGAATTTTCTATTATAAATTGTTCTTTCATATTCTTTCTAAAGCTAATAAGTTTTGAATTAATCGACTCATCATTAAGTGCTAGTATTTGTACTGCAAGCATCGCTGCATTATATGAGTTATCTATACCTACAGTTGCAACTGGAATTGATTTTGGCATCTGAACTATTGAATACAGCGCATCTAATCCACCTAATTTTGCATCAAGTGGTACTCCAATTACTGGCAATATTGTCTTTGAGGCAATAACTCCTGGTAAATGTGCTGCTAATCCTGCACCTGCAATTATCACTTGTAATCCTTGACCTTCTAACTCAGCGAGTACTTCTTCTAATTTCTCTGGAACTCTATGTGCTGATAGAATATGTGCTTTATACTCAATTCCAAATTCTTTTAAACACTCTCCTGCACCTTTCATCTTATCAATGTCTGATTTACTACCAAAAAAGATTGCTACTTTCATAATTCGATATCCTCCTAGAAATTATTGTAATTAATTATTATAATTATTTGAAATATTTTACTCCATTTTTAAATATATTCTGATTTGTATTTCCGTTTATATTTTTGTATAATCCTTCTCCTGCTCGTTCAGAATGACCCATCTTACCTAGAATTTTACCATCAAGTGATGTTAATCCTTCAATTGCATACTCTGATCCATTAGGATTATAATCAATCTTCATTGTTTCGTTTCCATTAAGATCTACATATTTTGTTACTATCTGTCCATTTGCTAATAATTCTCTATACATCTCTTGCGATATAACAACTCTTCCTTCACCGTGTGAAATTGGTATTGTATGAATGTCTCCCACTTCCATATCACTTAACCATGGTGAATTTGATGATATTATTTTAGTATCTACCATTTTTGACATATGTTTTCCAATTTTATTAAATGAAAGTGTTGGCGAATTTTCTTGCAATTCAGTAACTTTACCATAAGGTAGTAGCCCTGATTTTATAAGTGCTTGGAATCCATTACATATTCCTAATATTAATCCGTCTCGTTTTAGCAAATCATCTATTGAATCTGATATTTTTGTGTTTCTCAATATTGCAGCTATAAATTTTGCTGACCCATCTGGCTCATCTCCTAAGCTAAATCCACCTGGTAACATTAATATTTGAGAATTTCTTATTTCATTTGCTAAACTATCTATTGAGTTATGAATATTGCTTTTACTAAGATTATTAAACACAGCCTCACTTACGATACCACCTTCATTTTCAAATGCTTTTCGTAAATCGTATTCACAATTTGTACCTGGGAAAACAGGAATTATTATCTTTGGTTTTGCTACTTTATTAGAATTAATATATATTTTCTTCTCAATATCTATTTTTTCAGTCTCTTTAAATTCTTTGTAATATTTATCTATCTTCTCTTTTTTTATTTCTGAATATTCAATTGGAAAAACATCCTTTAGACTTCCTTCCCATATCTCAGTTAAATCGTCTATCTCAACGATTGTTGGATTTCTCTTCTTATCAATTAATTTAATAATTCCTTCTTCTATTGTTTCAGCGATATGTATAATATCGATTGTATTTGTTTCTTCTAATTCTTCACTTGTTTCTATTACAAATGAACCGTAATTTCTTTCAAATAGTTCTTCTTCTATTTCAATTTTCTTACCATCTATTCTTACACCAATATTATTACCCATCGACATTTTACATATAGCTTCCATTATTCCGCCATCTTTCAATGCGAATGCTGATACTATTTTTTTCGACTTTATATTACTACTAACATAATCAAAAATTGCTTTAACATTGTCAAGATTTGGTAATCCTAACTCATCTTTTGGACATCTTATATAATAAACATTGTTTCCTGAAGACTTAAATTCAGTTGTTATTACGTCTTCTGTACTCATTGTTGTTACAGCAAATGAAACTAATGTTGGCGGTACACTTATATCATTAAATGTTCCACTCATTGAGTCTTTTCCACCTATAGCGGCAAGGTTGAAGTATTTCAATACTTTATTTGTCCCTAATAATGCGAGTAATGGTTTAGACCATTTTTTACTATCGTCACCTAATCTTTCAAAATATTCTTGAAATGTAAATCTTATATTTTTATAATTCCCACCTGCGGCTACAACCTTACTCATTGATTCAATTACAGCATACAATCCACCGTGATAAGGTGATAATGATGATATATTAGGATTATAACCATGTGCCACTATTGATGCAGTGTTTGTTGTCCCATTCATCACTGGTAACTTCTGTATAGAAACTTCTGATGGTGTTTTTTGATATTTACCACCAAACGGCATTAATACTGTTGTTGATCCAATACTAGAATCAAACATTTCTATTAATCCTCTTTGTGATGCAACATTCATTGTTGCCATATTTTGCTCTATTTTATTTTCTAATTTGTCTGCTGTGATATCACTTCTTTCGAAGAATTCACTCGAATTATTTATGTTTTTATATCCATCAATTGTTACATTAATTTTTGATTTTGCTCCATTTGTATCTAAAAATTCCCTTGATAAATCAACTATCTTATTGTTATTCCATATCATAACAAGCCTTTTTTCTTCTGTTATAACTGCAACTTCTGTTGCTTCTAAATTTTCTTTATCTGCATATTCCAAGAATTTATCTTTGTCTTTTTTATCTATGACAACTGCCATTCTTTCTTGTGATTCTGATATTGCAAGTTCTGTTCCATTCAATCCAATATATTTAACAGGTACTTTATTCAAATCTATTATAAGTCCGTCAGCTAATTCTCCAATTGCAACGGATACTCCACCTGCGCCAAAATCATTACATTTCTTTATTAATCTAGTAACTTCTTTATTTCTAAACAATCTTTGTATTTTTCTCTCTGTAATAGCATTTCCTTTTTGCACTTCTGCTGCACATTGTTCTGTAGATTTTTCTGTATGTTCTTTTGATGATCCAGTAGCTCCACCAATTCCATCTCTTCCAGTTCTTCCACCTAGTAATATGACAACATCATCTTTTTCTGGTTTGTCTCTTCTTATATTTTCAGCTGGTGCAGCGCCTACAACGACCCCTAGTTCCATTCTTTTAGCTTTATAGCCACTATGATATATCTCATTTACAAATGTTGTTGCTAGTCCAATTTGATTACCATACGAAGAATAACCATGTGCTGCTTTTGTTGTTATTATTTTCTGTGGTAATTTACCTTTCATTGTATCTTCTATTTTTTCATTTGGATTTGCAGAACCGCTTATTCTTAATGCTTGATAAACGTATGTTCGTCCCGATAAAGGATCTCTTATTGCACCACCAATACATGTTGCTGCACCACCAAATGGTTCTATTTCTGTTGGATGATTATGTGTTTCATTTTTGAATTGTAATATCCATTTTTCTATTTTATTATTAACATTCACATCAACGTATATTGAACATGCGTTTATCTCATCTGATTCTTCTAAGTCAGATAGATTTCCATTTCTTTTTTGCTCTTTTGCTGCAATCGTTGCTAAATCCATTAATGTTATACTTCTATCTTTAGCATTTTCTCCGTATACGTATTTTCTACTGTGTAAATATTCATTTATATTTTCTTCAAATATTTTTTTGTACTTACCATCTTCTATTTGTATGTCTTCAAGTATTGTTTCAAATGTTGTATGTCTACAATGATCTGACCAATACGTATCTAACACTCTTATTTCCGTCTCTGTTGGATTTCTTTTCTCATCTTTGGAATAGTATGCTTGAATGTGTTTTAAGTCTTCTATTGTCATTGCTAGGCCCATATCATTTTTAAGGCTTTGTAATTGATATGCAGATAATTTTTCAAATTCATCTATTGTATCAATAGTTTCATTTGATGGGACTTCATTTACTGTTTCTAGTTTATCTAATTGTTTTTCTCTCATCTCAACTTCATTTATATAATATTTCTTTATTTTTTGAATTTCTTGATTCGTTAATTTACCATATAGAACTATTAACTTACCACTTCTAATTTCTATATTGGTATTTGAATCCGTATTCTCCAACAATAAATCTATGCACTGCTTTGCTGAATCTGCTCTTTGGTCGTATTGACCAGGCAAATATTCAACAGCAAACATTTGTGCTCCTTCACATTCTAATGACTCTAACTTATCATAAACAATATCACTTACTTTATCAGAGAATACAATATCTCTAGTCTGTAAATAAACTGCTTCATCAATATTAAAAATATCGTATATATTTATAACTTTAACATTTTCAATATTTGTAATAAGCATATCATTTCTTATTTCATTAAATAATTCTTCTGACTCAACATTAAATATTTTCTTCTTCTCTACATAAATTCTATAATTCATTTTCCCTCCAAAAGCTTAATTGTAAATAAAAACACTTGAAAGTATATGGTTATACTCCAAGCGTTCTTATTTTTATATATTCTTTTCCTGTAATCTTTTTCATTTTGTAATCTTTGTATATTTTAGTATTAGTGTAAACTTCTCCTATCATTTGCAACCTATGCAATTTATGTAGTACGTAAATTATAAAGTTATTAGATGTTTTCACTTCTACCTCCTCTTACTCATATTTTTTACTACGTTACATTATAATTTATAAAATAAATATAATATACACTAAAAAGTAAAAGCAACACAAAAAGAGTTACTTTAATTTCATAGTCAGTAATTTACGGTTACCGGTAGAGACTTCCCACCATATTAGGGAATTATATGAGCTTAAAATTTATTTATACTGTTTAACGACTAGATATAATATACCAAAATTCTCACTTTTTTGCAAGGAAAATTTCATTCTAATTTTTAAATGATTTTGGATCTTTACTCCAATTAAGTGCTATTTCTGATTCTTTATCAGATAAATATTTTTTCTCCTTAAGTACATTTATCAAAATAGCAAAATTTGAAATGCTCTTAAATTCAACTTCTGCTTCTGCAAAATTATGCTTCGCATCTTCAAATCCGTATGAGAATATTGATCTAACATCTATACTCTTAGCACCTTCTGCTTTAACTACATTCACTGCAACTAGGCTACTCTTTCCTGTTGATATAAGGTCTTCTATTATTACTACATTCTTGCCTTTAACATCCGCACCTTCAATTTGCTTTCCAGCACCATGTTCTTTTGGCTTGTTTCGTATATATGCAAGTGGCTTTTTCATCTTTGCTGCTATGAATGCCGCCCATGGAATTCCAGCTGTTGCAACACCAGCAATAACTTCAACATCACTCTCAATTAGACTTATATATCCATCCACTATTACATCACATGCATCTGGAAATCCTAGAATTACTCTATTGTCACAATATATTGGGCTCTTTATCCCTGAAGCAAAAGTAAATGGCTCAGATACATTTATTTTTACAGCTTTTGTATCTAATAATATATTTGCTATTTCAACTTTATAATCTTTACTCACTAACATCATCTCCTCGAACTGTTAAATCAAATTCACCATCTATATAAACTATATTCCCATTTACCACTGTTATATAATTTTTCCCTAGTAATTCATATCCTTCAAATGGCGACCACCCGCATTTACTTTCTATCTCTTCCTTTTTTACAGTCCATTGTCTATTAGTATCCACAACTATAATATCAGCATCGTATCCTTCTTCTAATTTACCTTTTTTATCTAGAGAGAATATTTTAGCTGCATTATTGCTCATTACATTTTCTATAAGTTCAAGTGAAATCTCATTTTTATTATATGCATCTATCATAAGTGCTAACGATGTCTCAACACCAGGTACTCCAAATACAACTGACTTCTCTTTTTCACTTAATAAATGCGGTGCGTGATCTGTTCCAATTGTGTCTATTTGGCCATCTAACAAGGCATTCCACAAATACTCATTGTCTTCCTTTGTCTTTAATTCTGGCTTCATTCTTAACAATTTCTTATTTGTCTCATTTGACTCTCTCGTTGCTTCGTTTATAAAAAGGTGGTGTGGCGTAACTTCTGCATACACCTCATAGTCATTATCTACTGCATCATTTTTATATTTTATAACTTTTTCCATTTCACTTTTTGATGATATATGGCATACATATAGTCTTTTTTTGTGTTTCTTTGCTAATTCTGCTGCTTTATCTATCATTTCATTTTCTGCATGTACCATTATTAATTCTGAATTTTCAAATATTCCATTTAATATTTCATCATCTTCTACTAGCATTTCACCTGTTGATACATTTAAAAATACTTTTACTGCACACGCTGCATTATTTTCTATTACATTTTTGATTTCTTCAATGTTATTAGATCTGCTCCCACCAAAATGAAATCCGTAATTGACTATACTTTTCTGTTTGGCAATTTTCTTTTTTGACAATAATGATTCATATGTTATTGTTGCAGGATTTGTGTTTGGCATATCCATGAACGTTGTAATTCCACCTTTTGCGCACGCCTTTGATCCTGTAGTAAAATCCTCTTTCGCTGTAAATCCAGGATCTCTCATATGAGTGTGTGGATCAATTATTCCTGGAAGTATTAATTTATCTTGTAATTCTATTATTTGCAAGTCATTACTTTCAACATCAATCTTTTCATTACCATTAAATATTTTATGTATTTTATTTTCTTTTATCAAAATGCTCATTGATTCATTTCTTGAGTTCTTTCCATTTTTCAAGAGGATCATATTTTCACTCCTTCCATCTCACTGCATATCATCTCTACAGCCGTCCTAGGGTCGCTATGTGACGTTATCGGTCTCCCTATGACTAAATAGTCTGCTCCATTTTTTATTGCTTCATATGGTGTCATTACTCTCACTTGATCGTCTGTGCTAGAAAAACTAGGTCTCACTCCTGGACAAACTGTTATAAAATCTGCTCCGTGTTTTTCTTTTATTGATTTTGCCTCTTGTGCCGAACACACAATACCCGTTAATCCTGATTTTTTTACTAATCCTGCCATATTATTAACTATGGCATTGACATTATTATAAGATGAGTCATAAATTTCATTTATATCATTTATATCTAAGCTTGTTAACACTGTAACACCTAATATTATTGAATTAGATTTCTTTTTCAAAGCTATTTCTGAAATTGCTGACATTGTTTTTGATCCATTTGCAACATGAACATTAAACATAAATATATCTTTGTCAATTGCATATTCACATGCTTTCTTAACCGTATTCGTTATATCATGGAATTTTAAATCTAAAAATATTTTCTTCTTTTTTAGCTTTAAATAATCAATTATATTACCATTTGTATTAAGAAAAATTTCAAGTCCAACTTTATATATTTCTACACTGTTTCCTAAATCTTCTACTATGTTAATTGCATCATTAAGATTATCATAATCCAATGCCACAATTAATCTGTCTTTCGCTCTTAATTTCGAATTATTATTTTCCATTACTACCTCCATTATATATAATTACAGTAATATTCTTTTTCTAAATGATAAACCATCATCTTTATGAGCTGCTCCGACTAATTCTGATATATTGGAAACATTATTTTCTATACAGTATTTTTCTAATCCTTGTTTTATTTCTAATGCTACTAACGGGTTAGGAAAGAAACTTGTACCTAGTGCTATTGTACTTGCTCCTGCAAATATAAACTGCAACGCATCTTCAAGATTGCTAATTCCGCCCATGCCAAGTATTGGAATTGAAACTTCATTCGATACTTGATATATCATTCTTAATGCAACTGGCTTAACAGCTGGCCCTGATAATCCACCAAATGTATTTCCTAATATTGGTTTTCTTGTTCGTGTATCAATTGACATTCCTAGTAATGTATTGATCATAGAAATAGCATCTGCACCGTTCTCTTCAACAATTTTAGAAATTTCTACAATATTCGTTACATTTGGTGATACCTTTACAATAAGTGGCTTTCTAGTAACTTTTCTTACTTCTTTTGTAACTCTACCCGCCATATCTTTATTTGCTCCAAATGCCATTCCACCATCTTTTACATTTGGACATGAAATATTCAATTCTATTCCGTGAACTTCATCGATATTTTCTATTCTACTAGCTAATTCAATGTATTCCTCAACTGTTCTACCATTTATGTTAGCGATTATTGGGACATTAATATTCTTTTTTATTTCATTAACTATTACATTTTCAAAGTATTCAATTCCAGGATTTTCTAGTCCTACACTATTTAACATTCCTGATGGTGTTTCTGCTATCCTAATCCCACTGTTTCCATCTCTTTGCTCAAGAGTTAGGCCCTTAACAACTATTCCCCCTAATTCATTAGGATCAAAATAATCTTTGTATTCAAGACCAAATCCAAAACATCCACTTGCAGTCATTAGAGGATTAGCCATTGTAATTCCTACAAAATTTGTCTCTAAAACATTATTAATCACAACCACAACCTCCTTGTTCTAATACTTCTATATTCTTATCTTGAATAATTATTGTAGAGTCAAATATAGGCCCATCATGGCATACTTTTTTCATACCAGATAGCGTCTTAATTGAACATCCAACACATGCCCTAACACCGCATGCCATTCGTTCTTCAAGCGATAATTCACATTTGATTTTATTATTGTTAGCAATTGCTCCGACAGCTTCTAACATAGCATGTGGTCCACATGCAAAAATAATATCAATGCTATTTTCTTTGTTAATCATATATTCTTCTAATATATTTGTTGTAAATCCTTTTTGCCCTACACTTCCATCATCAGTACATAATTTTACTTTAATATTATCGGACTCAACTATCCCGAAATTATCAATTATTTTTATTTCTTCTCTATTTCTAGCACCACCAATGAACACAATTTCATTATCCTTTTTCATTTCATTTATTAATTGCTTAAATGGTGCAAGTCCTATTCCACCACCAATTACAACTATTTTCTTGTTTTTGTAATCCGTTGTAAACCCATTTCCTAAAGGCCCTTGAATATCAATCTTTTCACCTTTTTCAAATCTCGTAAAATCCTTCGTCCCTACTCCAACAACTTTATAATAAAATTGTAATTCTCCTGTTTGCTCATCATACGAGTGTAAGCTAATCGGTCTTCTCAGTATGTTTGCATTATCTTTACCTTTTATCATATAGAATTGCCCTGCTTTAGGAATAACAAGTTTCTCTAGTAAATTATTAGACTTAAGTATTAGTAAAAAATTATCTTTTGAAATTTCTTTATTCTCTAAAATTTCTGCTTCCTCTAAATATTTTGTCATTGCTCCTCCTCTATTTTAGAATCAACTCATCTTGGTATACTGTTTTCTCACAGAAATGACATTTGAATTTATGGTTATCCTTATTTATCTCCACTTTATGAAACTTTGTTTCTATTTTTTCATGGTTTGATATACACTTAGGATTATTACAAATTATCAAATCATTTATGACATCTGGTATTTCTAATGTTAATTTTTCTATTACAGCAAAATTCTCTATTATATTTATTGTTGCAGTAGGCGCAATAAGTGCAATTTCACCTAATTCTTCTTTACATAACTTCTTATTTTCTATCTTAATTAACCCTTTTTTTCCTAGTGAGCTACTCTTTATATTTTCTGCAATAAGGATCACTGATTGGTAATCCTTAAGTTTTAGTAATTCAAATATTTTGAATGTTCTATCGCTAGGTATGTGATCAATTACAATACCATCTTTTATTGCTGTTATTTGTAATTCCATTACTTCACCTCCATGTTTAGTACTCTTAGCATCATTGCTTGCCTAACAGGAATCCCATTTTTTGCTTGCTTAAAATATAATGCGTGCTTAGTATTATCTAAGTCTGTTGATATCTCATCAACTCTTGGAAGTGGATGCATAATTATCATGTCCTCTTTTGTCTTTCCTTCAATATTTTCTTTATTAATAACATATATTCCACGTAGCTTCTCGTAGTCTTCAATGTCAGGGAATCTTTCTTTCTGAATTCTTGTCATATAGAATACATCAACTTCATGTAAACATTCTCTATAATCATCAAGGATATCATAATTTATATTATTACTATCTAATTCCTCTAATAAATCTTTCGGCAATTTAAGTAATTCTGGCGATACAAAATATATTTTTTTAGGGTTAAAGTGTATAATTGCTTTTGTTAATGAATGTACTGTTCGTCCATACTTTAAGTCCCCAACAAATGCTATCGTTAAGTTTTCTAATGTTGCTTTTTCTTCTTTTATTGTATACAGATCGAGTAATGTTTGACTTGGATGTTGATTTGCTCCGTCACCAGCATTTAATACAGGTTTATTTGATACTTCCGTTGCTAATCTTGCTGCCCCATCATTCGGGTGTCTTATGACTAATATATCTGCATATGATTCTAACATTCTCACTGTATCGAGGAATGATTCTCCTTTACTTAGTGATGATGCAATAGAATCAAATGGTAATATTTGTGCACCTAATTTTTGTGCCGCTGACTCAAATGATAACTTGGTTCTTGTGCTTGCTTCAAAAAACATTGTCGATACTATTTTATTTTTAAGATATTCCGATTTCTTTTCATCTTCCATTAAATCCAACTTCTTCGCATTATCTAGTATTTCAAGTATCTCATCTTTAGTTAAATCATCAATTGATATTATATTTCTCGCAATCATATATCCATCTCCTATTAAATTTTGTTTATGTCATATATGTTAACTTCTGCTGTACTCATTGACTTTTCTTGGATTTCTAGAAGCACTCTAAATGTATCGAGTGATGTAAATACCTCAACTCCGTGTTCTATAGCTGTTCTTCTCATCTTGAATCCATCTCTTTGAGAATCATTCACTTTTGTAGGCGTGTTTACTAAGAAGTTTACTTCTCTATTTTTTAATTTGTCGAGTATCCCATCTTTTCCATTAGTTGTTGATATTTTTTCTATTTTTGTTGTATTAATTCCATTTTCAAGGAAGTATAGATGCGTTCCTTCTGTTGTAAATATTTCGTATCCTAAATTTTGCATTTTTTTTGCTAGTGGCAAGAATTCTAATTTATCCTTGTCTTTCAATGTTACTAGTGCTTTGAGATTTTCTATGTTTCCAATATCATAATTTTTATTCAGCCCTAATAACCCTTTGTACATTGCTTCATTATAGTCTATTCCAATTCCTAAAACTTCACCTGTTGATCGCATTTCAGGTCCTAATGAAATCTCAACACCATCTATTTTTTCTGTTGAAAATACTGGTACTTTTACTGCTACTAATTTTATATTTGTATTAAGTCCTGTTCCGTAAGGCATATCTGCAAGTTTTTCTCCTAAACTTACTCTTGTTGCTATTTCAACTATTGGTATTCCTGTTAGTTTTGATACATATGGTACTGTTCTTGATGATCTTGGATTAACTTCTATTACATAAACATTATTTTCAAATGCTATAAATTGTATGTTTATCATTCCACTTACATTTAATGCTTCTGCTATTTTCAACGTTATATCACATATGTCATCTATAGTCTTCTGATTAAGATTTTGCGGTGGACAAACTGTCATTGAATCTCCTGAATGTACTCCCGCTCTTTCAAGATGTTCCATTATTCCTGGTATTAATACATTTTTACCATCATAAATCGCATCTACTTCAACTTCTATACCATTCAAATATTTATCTATTAAGACTGGATTCTCGCTATCTTTTTCAAATGCATTGCTTAAGTACTTAATCAAATTCTCCTCATCGTAGCATATTTCCATTCCTTGTCCGCCTAGTACATAAGATGGCCTAACTAATACTGGATAACCTACATTTTGAGCTATTTCACATGCTTCTTGAACTGTCCATATTGCTTTTCCTTTAGGCTTTCTTACTTCTAATCTGTCCATCAATTCATCAAATATTTCTCTATCCTCTGCTGCATTAATACTTTCAGCACTTGTACCAATTATTCTTATATTGTTTTTTGCCAAATCTTTTGCTAATTTTATTGATGTTTGTCCACCAAATTGTAATATTACACCTAATGGATTTTCTTTCTTTATAACTTCCATTACATCTTCTAATGTAAGCGGCTCAAAGTATAATTTATCAGCTATTGTAAAGTCTGTTGATACTGTCTCAGGATTATTATTAATTATAATTGTTTCTATTCCTTTTTCTTTCAGCGCTAATATAGAATGAACTGTACAATAATCAAATTCTATTCCTTGCCCTATTCTTATTGGTCCCGATCCAATAACAATTATCTTTTCTTTGTTGCTAATCTTCACTTCGTCATAATAATCATACGTTGAGTAGTAATATGGTGATACTGCTTCAAATTCTCCTGCACATGTGTCTACCATTTTGTATGTCGGATTAATATTAAATTCTTTTCTTTTATTTTGAATGTCTACAATTGACACATCCATAAGATTCGCTATACTTTTATCAGAAAACCCTTTTTTCTTCCAGTTTCTAAGGTTTACCTCTGTTAAGTCTTTTACTTCTAACATCTTAATTAATTCTTCTTGTCTTACTATCCATTCTATTTTTTCTACAAAGAATATATCTATCCCAGTTAATTCAGATAGTTTTTTCTTAATATATCCCCTTCTTAACATTTCTGCTAAGTAGAATATTCGTTCATCATCAGGATTTTGAATTCGCTCTTTCAAATCTTCTATTCCTTTTAATTTTGCTCTAGGATGTTCGAGATTTTCTTGACCTATTTCCAATGATCTTATTCCTTTTAAAAATGCTGACTCAAAATTACTACTTATGGCCATTATCTCACCTGTAGCCATCATTTTAGTTCCTAGTTGTCTAATACCTTTATCAAATTTATCAAATGGCCATTTTGGTATCTTAACAACTACGTAGTCAATTGCAGGTTCGTGACACGCGAATGTCTTCCCTGTTACATCGTTTCTTATTTCATCAAGTGTGTATCCTAATGATAATTTTGTTGCGACTTTTGCAATTGGATATCCTGTTGCTTTTGATGCTAATGCTGATGATCTTGATACTCTTGGGTTTATTTCTATTATTGCATATTCAAAAGAATTCGGATTTAGTGCAAACTGTACATTACAACCACCGACAATTCCTATCTCATTTATTATTTTTATTGATGATGTTCTTAACATTTGGTATTCTTTATCTGATAGTGTTTGAGATGGTGCCACTACTATTGAATCTCCAGTATGTATCCCAACAGGATCTATATTTTCCATATTACATACTGTTATACAATTTCCATTTTGATCTCTCATTACTTCGTATTCTACTTCTTTCCATCCAAGTATTGATTTCTCTAATAAAACTTGTCCAACTCTTGATAACTTCAATCCTTTTAATAGCGTATCTCTTAGCTCCTCAGGATTCTTTACTATCCCACCACCTGATCCACCTAGTGTGTATGCTGGTCTGACTACAACAGGATACCCGATCTTGTTAGCAAATGCTGTTCCTTCTTCAAATGTTGTAACTATTGCAGATTCTATGATTGGTTCCCCTATCTTTATCATTGTATCTCTAAATAACTCTCTATCTTCACCTCTTTTTATTGAATCAACAGATGTTCCAATAACATTCACATTATATTTTTCAAGTATTCCTTTATCATGCAATTCTACTGCTAAATTTAATGCTGTTTGTCCACCCATACCAACTAATATTGAGTCTGGATGTTCTTTTACTATTATTTTTTCAATTATTTCAATATTCATAGGCTCTATATAAACTATATCCGCCACTTTTTTATCTGTCATTATTGTTGCAGGATTAGAATTTATTAAGACTGTCTCAATTCCTTCACTTCTAAGTGCTTCGCACGCCTGTGTCCCAGAATAATCAAATTCCGCAGCCTGACCTATTACTATAGGGCCAGATCCAACTACTAAAACTTTTTTTATATCATTATTTTTCATGTAATTATCCTCCCATTCCTATTTTCGTATTAGTGACAAAAACTCATCAAATATGTAAGCTGTTTCTTCTGGTCCTGGTGATGCTTCCGGATGGAACTGTACCGTCATTATTTTATACTCATCTGTATTGGAGTAATGTTCAACTCCATATTTTTCCCTGATAGACTCCTTTAGAATATTTTTAACAGAATCACACTGCATTGGATTTTTAAATCCATATTTATCTATGCATGTTTTTTCTGATTTAACTATTTTACATTTATTACAAAAGAACGGATTGATTAATCCATTTGTATATATGTAATAGTCTTTAAATGTGTTTTTTGTTTCTCTATCACACACAGAACATATGGATGTTATTTTAACAGCACTACCACTCATCAAGTCATTCACTTTTACTTCAAAGGGCTTTCTTATAAAGACATCATATCCTAGTTTTCTATAATATTTATAATTAGCAATTACTTAAGATATAATTAACAAATATAAAAATATCATGAAACACAGCTATTTACAAGCATAATATCTAATTCAACATGCATAATTTGGAAAAATTACAGGCTTTTTTCTCATTGCCGGTTTACTAAACAGCGCATTTTGTAGCAAACTTAATATGAATTTACTTGTAGGTGATTTATTTGTTAACAAACAAAATGCTGAATATTATTAAAAAAGATTTG
>ERZ650302.373-NODE-373-length-24232-cov-5.850023_pt1 | contig 24232 bp, 19 predicted proteins | sample MGYA00376238_ERZ650302 | MGnify/ENA primary metagenome ERZ650302 (study PRJEB26733, sample SAMN07839298) | wastewater metagenome | biome: urban; feature: wastewater treatment plant; material: waste water | place: USA: North Carolina | collected 2016-04-28 ... | reverse complement strand
CGGTTGATCGGGCGGTAGTCCTTGCCGATGGCGGTAGCCGGCAGGTCGAGTCGCAAGGCCGGTACCTCGCGGCCGATGTGGGCGATGAAGGTGATCCTGCTATTCCTAAAGCCGTGGATTTCTGGGTGGGTCAGCAAAATTTAGGCAAAATAATCTTAAAAGATGCTGCTGGGAATTTTAATCTAGTACAAACCCGTGCCTTGTTAAGTGCTTTAAAAGGCAGCCAGCGTATTTATTTTGCTGCGGGCAAATCCCGTTGGGAACTGTCGAGTGAGGGTGCAAATGCAGTCTTACTGAAACTCGATGAACAGCAAGGTCGATTAAATACTCCATCTGCCTTGATTCGTGTGGGTAATCAGTCTGAGAAGTCAGTTTTAGCTGCTTTACCGATGCCGATTATTCATCAACAGAAAATTCCAGTCGCCAATTTAAAGCTTTGGCAAAAACAAGTAGATTGGAGTCTTCTGACCCAAAACTTGAAAGTACAGCAAGCAAAAAATAAATCTGATGAGCGTGAATGTTCGAGCCTGACTGAAAATGATGAATACACCAAATTTGAGCCACAAGTCGAAGCAGTTTTACCGAATAAACGCTTACTGGTGAGTGGATTATGTTGGCGTGGCGCATATAACGAAGGTTATGGCTACTGGGTGATTCAGCAGCAAAAACCATATAAACCGCAATTGGTAACAACTGATGCATCGGGTTATGAGAATGGTGTAATTGAAGCATCACAGAAAGGTCGCGGTTTGGGGGATTGTTGGTGGCATGCCCAGTGGGTCTGGAATGGTCAAAACTTCGTAAAAAGTTCAGATACTACGACAGGCATGTGTCGCATGATTCAACTGGGCGGTGCTTGGGATTTACCGAGTTATGTCAGTCAGGTGAAATAAGCATGAGGGACGCGAAGTCAAACATCCCTCTATGGATTATTCTTGTGGATAGGCATAGCGCTGAAAAACGTCAGTCTGTCCCATCTGCTGTTGCAGCTTTACTGTGGTGGCATATCCGTGGGCGTACTGGAGTGTGATACCTGAAGGGCAGACTTTGCAACCTGAAACCAGTCTGTTTTTGGACTGGCTCAAGCAGCAGGTGCAGATTTATGAAAATGATTTAGGGCGCGATACTACGTTGTAATTGCAGGATGACATCCTCAAGCACTTTAATACGTTTGACTTCATCCCAAAGTTGCTTGGCTTCAGGATAGGCTTTGCTCATCATGCCGAGCCATTGTTTATAACGTCCTAGCATTCCAATTTCTGTTTTGGCAGGGCCGTGAATAAAGCGAATTTGCAGTTGCAGCAAATCTTGCCAACTCAGTAAAGGCAGGTCTGAATTTTGACGAATACACTGAGTCAAATCAGGTGTGGTCACGGCACCACGTCCAATCATCAAATCTTCACAGCCAGACTCTAAGCGACACTGTTTCGCGTCTGCATTGTTCCAAATTTCGCCATTGGCAATCACATTGATTTTCAATGCTTCACGAATCGGGCGCAGTTGATCCCAAAACGCAGGAGGTGTATAGCCATCGGCTTTTGTGCGGGCGTGTACTGTGACCCATGCTGCGCCTGCATCTTCAATGGCATGCGCATTTTCTAGCATGAAGTTCCGATCCATATAGCCTAGACGCATTTTGGCAGAAACTGGAATATGAGCAGGAACGGCATCACGCACCGCTTTAACCAGTTCATATACCACTTCGGGTTCATCGAGTAAGACTGAACCGCCTCGATGCCGATTGACGGTTTTGGCAGGGCAGCCAAAGTTCATATCAATGGCAGGAGCACCCATCGCCGCAGCTTTGGCTGCATTGGCTGCTAACATTTCAGGATTATTCCCCAAAAACTGAACATGCACAGGTGTGCCTGCAGCAGTTTTGCCGTTGGTGAGTAATTCTGGGCAATAGCTGTGATAGATATGATCTGGCAGAATGCTGTCTGTGACCCGAATAAACTCTGTCACACACCAGTCAAAACTGCCGACAGACGTGAGTACATCACGCATGATGGGGTCGGTTAAGCCTTCCATGGGTGCAAGAATCAGTTTCACAAGATGCTGCCAGTTCAAACAAAAGTGGAGTTATACGTTTTTTTATGAAGGATGTCTAGAAAAAGGGTTTTGAATTGAAGTGGTTGCAGCTAAGGTTTTGGTATTTAAGCTGTTTATTTGATATGGAAATAACGAGAGTGTAAATAATTTTGTGTAATTGCTTTTCATTAAAAGCAAAGGTGATTGCTTAGGTGGTCACCGAATTCAGTGATAAAGCGACTCACGGCTAAACGGTATAGATAAAACTTACTTAGATACTTTTTTCACGATTTTAACTTCTTCAATATTATAATTTTTTAGACGTTTTCTCAAACTTTCCACCAATTAATAAGCGTATATGTTTATCTTAGAAAAAGTTTATCGATCTAACAGTCTATTGTATTAAATTCGGTAATGTGGATCTTTTTTTAATATGGAATTTTCAATATTTGTATCAAAAAAATCATAGATTTTTTGCATTTTTGCTTTGTATAACAAACTTTTGTCTAGGTAAATAATAGTTTTCCCTTTGTTTGTATCAAAAATTACTCGACCTCTTGGAATTTTTTCATATTCATAGTTTTGTAGCTCAAAGTGCTTTTTCCGTAATATATTCCAATAGTCAATATGTGTATATGGGCTATCAATCAACCCTATGGAGTCCGCCTCACTAAAGCTAAAGTTATGAGCAACCCCAATTACTTGATTATTCCAGTACCAAAAGATCCCTATTTTCACTTATTATCCTCTTTTTAAATTGAAAACAGCTTGTCTTTAAACTCTAAAATATTTTCACTTTTATTAAATAAGCGTAAATAACAGAGAGCTGCTTTTCTTGCTTCTTGTGATACTGATGAAAAATGTGCTGGGTGAGGTGTTCGAAATACTAATATCTCATTATTCCATATCTTTATAGTAAGTTTATTAATGGATTTTTTTAGAATGATTTTTTCATTAGAAGATAGATTTAAAGATTCTTCTAGCTTAGGAAAATTGTTGTGATATTGCCCTACAAAGAAAATAACTTTAGGTTTTAATTCTAAAATCTGATCAGCTAAATTCTGAATAGACATTCTTCTCAGCTCTTCATATACATTTTTATACGCAGTAATTTTACTAAACTCATTAAAGGATTTCTTTTTATAATCGAATAAATAGAAGTTTAGCCACTGAACATATTCATTGTTATTGTTTGTTTTAATTAGTTTCATAAACTGAAGAAAACTACTTTGACCTGCTGTTCCTGTATAAAGCTCTATATGACGATTCTTGCTCTTTTGAATAATGCCTTTTATATCTAACTCTGGTTCTAAAAACTTATTTAGTTTACCCTGCCAACCTTTAGTTTCTTGTCCTACCAATAAAATTCTATTTTGTGATGATTTAAAGTCCTCATCGAAATTAGGGATAAATGGAAAGCTTAAATCTTGTAAACACTCCTTTTCTGATTCGGATAAATTTTTAAGCTTTGAACTTAATACCTCTAATTTGCTTTCAAAGTTAATCATGAACTCTCCTAAGCTTGTATTTATCTCTGGCTGCCTTTATGAAATGTCAACAGACCCTATTAAAATATAAGTGAGTATAAAAAACTTATCTATATCAACTTACTATAATAATGATTGTACTTCACTTGTTGGGGGCTTTAAATTTAAAAAAATATCAATTTAATTTAAACTGCTCATTCCCCTCGACTAGGCTCTTCAATAATTGATCATCCAACACGTTGAATAAGTCAAACAAAAATATCTCACTTGCCTAAAATCATTTCCAACACAAATTTAGAACCAATAAAACCGAGCGCCAATAAAAAGAAACCAATAATGGTAAAGCGAATCGCTTTTTGTCCACGCCAGCCAAACTTATAACGTCCAAGTAACAATGCCCCATAGACAAACCAAGAAATAATACTAAAGGCAGTTTTATGCGCTAAATGCTGTGCAAAGAAATGTTCTATCGTAAAGAAACCAAAGCCTAGTGCGACTGTGAGTAAAGCAAAGCCTGCAATCAACATGTCAAATAACAAAGATTCCATATCTTGCAAAGACGGCAGCAAATTTACCCAAACCCGACGTTTTTGTTTGTTTTTGAGTTCGCGGTTTTGAAACCACATCAACATGGCATGAATAGTTGCCATCAACAATACGGCATAGGCAGATAGCGATAAAATAATATGAATATCTAAACCAATCGAGTTTTGGTTAATAAATAAATTATGTTGGCTGAATGAAAAGCCTGCAATTAAACCTACTGCGGCTACAGGAATACCAATCAAATTTAAAGCAATCACAGGGCGGTAACTGCTAAACAGCAAGCTCAATAACAACATTAAACCTGAAGTAAATGACATCAGGTTAAACACGTTGTAATTGACACCCATCGGCGTCCACATATCGTTATACAACACGGCGGCATGCAGTAATAAGCCCAAACTGAGCAGAGAACGAATAAACCAGTGATTTGGCGCACGTTTAGACATTAAATGGGAAAATAAATACCAAAAAGAACTGGTATAAGCGATTAATGCTAAAATCGTATAAACCAAGGGGAGACTGATCATGTCAAACCTTTTTCAGGATGATGAATATTCATTTATATAAATTCGATGCGAACTACAGTATCCTATAGCATCTTGTGCATAAATTTTCTATTTTAAAGAAACATTTTTTTGCTAATGGCTATTTTAAGCGGAATTTGCAATGTTTGATACCTTAACAGAACGACTCACGCAGAGTTTAAGAAATGTTACTGGCTCAGGGCAGCTAACCGAAGACAATATTAAAGATACGTTACGTGAAGTACGTATGGCACTTCTTGAAGCCGATGTGGCGTTACCTGTAACTCGTGAATTCATCGCGAAAGTTAAGGAAGAGGCATTGGGTCAGGAAGTGATGACTCAGTTATCGCCTGGTCAGGCGTTCGTCAAAATTGTCTATGACGAACTCACAAAAATGATGGGCGAGGCCAATGAAAGCCTTGACCTTGCTGCCAAGCCACCAGTTGTGGTGTTGTTGGCAGGTTTGCAGGGTGCGGGTAAAACCACCACAGCTGCAAAATTGGCACGTTTTTTACAAGAACGTCAAAAGAAAAAAGTGGCGATGGTGTCTGCCGACGTTTACCGTCCTGCAGCGATTAAACAGTTACAAACAGTTGCTGGTGAAGTGGGTGCAATTTTCTTTGACTCAAATGCCAATGAAAACCCTGTCGATATTGCTAACCGTGCCATCGAGCAGGCTAAAATCCAGTTTGCTGATGTTTTAATTGTTGATACTGCAGGTCGTTTGCACGTCGATGATGACATGATGGACGAAATCAAGGCATTACATTCAGCGATTAAACCGACTGAAACTTTGTTCGTGGTTGATGCCATGACGGGGCAGGATGCGGCAAATACCGCCAAAGCCTTTAATGATGCCTTGCCATTAACGGGTGTAATCCTGACTAAAACCGATGGTGATGCACGTGGTGGTGCAGCACTTTCAGTTCGTGCGATTACAGGTAAACCAATTAAATTCTTGGGGATGGGTGAAAAACTCGATGCCCTAGAGCCATTCCACCCAGAACGTGTTGCACAACGTATTTTGGGCATGGGTGACGTGCTGTCTTTGGTCGAAGAAGTTGAACGTAAAATCGACAAAGAAAAAGCCGAAAAAATGGCGAAAAAACTGCAAAAAGGCGGTAGCTTCAACTTTGAAGATATGCTGATGCAGTTTGAGCAAATGAACAAAATGGGCGGCATGATGGGCTTCTTGGACAAGTTGCCTGGCATGAGCAATTCAGGTATTCAAGATGCAATTGCACAAGCCAACCCTGAAAAGCAAGTGAAAAAGATGGAAGCGATTATCCAGTCGATGACCATCAAAGAGCGTCGTAACCCAGACCTGATGAATCCAAGCCGTAAAAAACGTATTGCTGCGGGTTGTGGTATGGATGTGTCAGAAGTGAATAAGCTGATCAAGCAACATGCACAAATGGCAAAAATGATGAAAAAATTTGCCAATCCATCGGGCATGGCAAAAATGATGCGTTCACTAGGCGGTTTACAAAAGCAATTTAGTGGCGGCGGTATGGGGCCATTGTTTGGTAGTAACGACCCAACTAAGAAATAATTGTTTTAAAAACACCTTAGAAGCTAAGTGTTAAATAAGCAGGTGCATGAAAATGCGCCTGCTTTTTTTTGTTGTTCTTTATTCGTAGATTACAGCTACACAGCAAGACTGATCAGCACAGATGCGAGCAATATTTAGCATTATTGCACTTCATGTGTTGCATATTGAATATAACGCTGCAGACCTTTGAGCAATAAATCTTGCTCAACTTGCGGTTGATATTGCTGCAAGAATTTGGCAAATAGCGGTGCATCACCACCTGTTAAAATCAGTTTGCGTGGTGACTGTCGAATCACATGCTCGATGGTGCTTAGTAGGCCGAGCAAAATACCATGATGGACGGCATCAATGGTGCTGCGTCCTGGTGTGAGTTCATCAAAAGCAGCATCGGGAATTTTAATGCCTTTGGTATTTTGAATCAGTGCATCACGTTGCAAATATAAATTGGGTAAAATATAACCGCCAAAATGCGTCAGTCCATCCGCTAAATCAATAGTGAGTGCGGTACCACAACTAATGATACAATAATTTTCTTTTGGATCATTTGCCACAGCAAGCACTTGTAGCCAGCGGTCTATCCCCAGTTGTTGAATATCATATTCACAATGCAAACCTGCATAATCTGCATGTACTTTGGCATAAATTACAGGCACATTCAGGGTTTTTAAAATCAATTGAATGCGTTGATTATTCTTTTGATCTTGTACTGACGACACGCCAACTTTATGCACATTCAGACTTTTAAAGTGTTGAATCAAACCCAGCAACAAATCGGCAGGAGATTGTAAATGCAATTCTGCTTCATGTTCTATGATGCGGTCTTGTTCTGTAACCCAGTATTTCAGGCGCGTATTGCCAATATCTAGCCATAAATTTTTCATAAACATGACTCGGCAAGATCGACAGAGCGTAAACGTCCCTGATAAAAAATTTCAAGTCCTTGTGCCGTTTCAATTTGCACCGCGCCATCATCCTGAATGCCTAAAAAAGTACCCTGACAGCTGCCTTTAAAATGTTCAAACTCAACTGTTTGTCGCATAAATGCGGCATGATGATTGAAGCGGGAGGCCAAATTGTAACAATCGTGATTAAACCAGTCGCAGGCTTGTTGAATGGCAAGATAAAGCTCTGCAATCAGGCGAACACGGTCAAGAGATACCAAACCTAGTTCAGTCAGGGATGTGGTTTTTTGATCAATAACGGGTGAGTTGACAGGAGCAAGATTAAGCCCAACCCCAACAATGACTTGCTGTGCAGAAATTGGCTCAATTAAGATGCCGCCCCATTTGCCTTGTGGGCTGTATAAGTCATTTGGCCATTTTACTTGTAGATTCAGCACCAGTAGACTCGGCATTTGCAAGATATTTAACGCAATTTCTAAAGCCAAACGCCCATTTACAGGTGTTCGTAAATTTAGCAATGTGCTTAAATAGATGTTCCCTTCGGGTGATACCCATTGCCGTTGACGTTGTCCTCGACCATGCGTTTGTCTGGTACTACATACCAAGATACTCTGCACACCTTTTTGTGCAATTTCCCGTACATCATCATTGGTGGAAGTGGTAATCGGCTTCAGAATGAGTACTTCTGGAAGCTGTCCTGCTTCTGTGAGTTGTTGTTGCAGTTGTCGGGTTTCTACATCCATACGAATTTACAAATAGTGGAATATATTTATGGAGTTAATCATATATTTATTGATTGGTGCAATTGCTGGATTTGCAGCAGGGCTGTTTGGCGTGGGTGGCGGCTTAATTATTGTGCCAATTTTATATATTGTGTTCACTCAACTTAATTATGACCCATCGGCGTTAATGCACATGGCAGTGGGAACATCATTGGCAACCATTATTGTAACTTCGATCAGCTCAGTCACGGCACATCATAAAAAAGGTGCGGTGATGTGGTCTGTATTTTGTAATCTTGCACCTGGTTTAATTGTGGGTGCATTTGTTGGTGCGGGTATTGCCGATTTCCTTTCGGGGCAAGGCTTACAGTTGTTGATTGGTGGTTTTGCGCTGTGGGTGGCTTTTAAGATGTTTAGAGGCGCAAATATCGCGGTTGATCCTTCACATCATTTGCCTTCAACCGCCAAGCAAGTCATGGCGGGTGGTGGGATTGGCATTGCCTCTGCAATTTTTGGGATTGGCGGTGGCAGTTTAACAGTGCCGTACTTAAACCGTTACGGCGTGGTCATGCAAAAAGCGGTAGCAACCTCAGCGGCTTGCGGTTTGCCAATTGCAGTGGCGGGTGCATTAGGCTTTATGTGGTTTGGTCAGCAAGCCGAAGTTGCAGTACCTAATACTATTGGTTATATCCACATATATGCGTTTATTGGCATTAGTGTGATGAGCTTTATTACAGCCAAACTCGGTGCAAAAGTGGCGCATTTGTTATCGCCAGCGATGTTAAAAAAATGTTTTGCCTGCTTGCTCACCACCGTTGGGTGTTATTTTGTATATCAGGGCATGCGGGTATTTTTCTAAGTTGAGTCGCTACTTTCTTTGTTTAAAGCCGTGTTTTGTTTTAAGTCGTGTAAAATTGGCTCTAGCGCCATGAAATTGTCGGACAATGTCATGGCGTTGTGATCTGTTTCGCAGTAAAAAAGAAAGATGCTTGTATCGGAGCGATGCTTGCAGTCAAGGGATGATTCTGAGATGTTCTAAATGAGTGTGGCTCCGAATTTTCATCACTGCATCTTATAAAAACAAGATAGGAACAGTATGCAACAACAAGAATCAGAAAGTTTATCGGAACAAATTGCCCGACACATCGCAGAACAGATTATTAGCGGTGATTTGGTTGAAGGTGAACGTATTCAGGAATTGCGCATCGCCAAAGAATTGGACGTGAGTCGTGGTTCGGTACGTGAGGCACTGTTGTTATTGCAACGTACTCATCTGATAGAAATTTTTCCACGTCGTGGTGCAATTGTGTCGGAAATGTCAGCACAGCAAGTCCGTGCTTTGTTTGACAGCAGCAGTTTGTTATTAGGCTATATTGTGCAGCGTATAGCGGATACGTGGCGCATACACGAAGCCGAAGCCTTACAACAACTTTTGCTGCAACTGGCAGAGCAATGCCGTTTGGGAAATACCGAAAAATTTTATGATCTAATTTTTCAATATCTGGCGCAGCAGCCTGATATGGTGGGAAATTTATACTTAATGAAGTTCTATCAAGAGTTATTGCCATCATTAAGACGCAGTTACTTTTTGACCTTAAATACTTCACGTCGGGAGTTACAAGAATCTTTTGAATTATTTAAACTGGTGAGTGATGCAATTTTAAGCAGAAAATCACAACAAGCCACTTTATTTATGGAAGATTTTTGCCGACACTTGCGCAACTTGGTGTTGGAATCTCTGACCCGTATGAAACAGATCGAGCTTGCATGGGCAAGACGTTCACGCCGTTAATTGGGACATTATGCGTTTAAGCAGTTTAAAACTTTCTGGCTTCAAATCTTTTGCCGACAGTACGACCTTACATTTTAAAGCCAACCGTACCGCTGTGGTGGGGCCGAATGGTTGTGGTAAATCCAATGTGATTGATGCCATTCGTTGGGTGATGGGCGAATCTAGTGCGCGCCAATTGCGCGGTGGCAGTATGCAGGACGTGATTTTTACAGGAACAGCCAAACGCAAACCTGTAGGCGTAGCCAGTGTTGAACTGCGTTTTGACAATACCTATGGCAAATTGGGCGGTGCTTATAATGCCTATAATGAACTGTCTGTACGTCGGCAGGTGAACCGTGATGGTAAGTCTGAATATTTTTTAAATGGAACCAAGTGTCGTCGTCGTGACATCACCGATATTTTTCTGGGTACAGGTCTAGGCCCACGTTCTTATGCAATTATTGAACAGGGGATGATCAACCGTTTGGTCGATGCTAAACCTGAAGAAATGCGGGTGTTTATTGAAGAAGCGGCAGGCGTGTCACGTTATCAGGCGCGTCGTCGTGAAACCATGCTGCATTTGGATCACACCACGCAGAATTTGGCGCGTTTGGAAGATATTGCTTCGGAACTAAAATCGCAATTAAAAACCTTAAAACGTCAGTCAGAAACAGCAATTCAATACAAAGCACTTGAGAGCGAAATTCGCACCATTAAAGTCGAAGTGTTGTCTTTTCAGTGTGAACAAAGTGCGCGTTTACAGCAAGAATATACCCTGAGTATGAATGAGTTGGGGGAAAGCTTTAAATTGGTGCGCGCTGAGCTGACCACTTTGGAACATGACTTAACCGCAACCAGTGAGTTGTTTCAGCGTTTGATTCAGCAATCGACACCGCTACAGCAAGAGTGGCAACAGGCAGAAAAGAAACTGGCTGAACTGAAAATGACTTTGGAACAAAAACAAAGTTTGTTTCAGCAAAATACCACGACTTTATCGCAGCTTGAACAACAAAAAGCACAAACCAAAGAGCGTTTACAGTTGATTGAATTGCAGCTAGAGAGTCTGGTTGATCAGCAAGAAAACCAACAGGAAAATCTACAGCAGCAAGATCATTTAGCGCAGCAGCAGAGCCAGCAATTTCAGGATTTAAAAGCGCAGCAACACACTCAAGCTGCACAATATGCACAAGTCAAAGCACAAGTAGAACAGCAACAACAAAAGCATGTGCACATGCAGGCTCAAAGTGAGCAGTTAGCCAAAAACATCAGCCGTATTGAACAGCAAAAACAAACCCTGACACAGCAGTTTGCACAAATTCAGCCGCAAGATCAGAAAGAGGGAATGCAGCAACTGCAAGACGAAAAGACGCGCTTACAGGCTGAAATGTTGACCCTAGAACAGGCTATTCAAGACAGTACTCAGCAACTCGCCACGTTGCAGACCAACTATAATGAGCACAAAGCACAGTGTGCGACCTTAAAATCTGAGATTCAGATTTTGCAGTCAGAACAAAAAAATCTAAATCAATTGCTCATTAAGCAAAGCCCAAAATCCCAAGCCGATGTGGTGCAGTTGATGCAAGTATTACAACTTGCAGATGTGGCGAAACCACATGCCAATTTAATTGAAAAGTTTTTGGCTAAATGGTTATCTGCGCAGGTGGTAGAGGCAGATACTGAATTTCAGGACAGCCGCGCACGTCAGTTAAAAATTCATGTGACGCTAGACTCGCAAACATCAAAAATACAGCTTTCGGGGTGTGAGTCCCTCAGTGACTGGATTGCGTCACCGCAAAGTAGTTTATGGCAAAATGTTGCGATTATAGAAAGTTTATCGCAGGCTTTGGCATTGCAAACGCAACTGCAGGCAGGGCAGTCTATCCTCAGTTTAGATGGTTATCATGTCGGACCTGATTGGGTCATCGGGCTGTTTTATGATGAAGCCGCACAGGCTGGGCAAGGGGCATTAAGTCATCGGATTCGCTTGGATGAAATTGAACAGGCGTTGGCGCAGCAACTGCCACAATATGAGCAAGTAGAACAGCAACTGCCTGAATTGCAGCAACAAGTACAACAGTTGCAGCAGCAACTGCAGCAACAACAGCAACAGCTCAAACAGCAGCAGCAAGCTCTGCAAACGCTAGATGTACAAATGGCGAAAGCTGAAAGTGCGGCACAGGCTTTTGCGGTGCAGCAACAGCAATTACAGAATCAATTGGCACAATTAGATGAGCAGCTCGAAGAAGATGCCATGCAAAAAGATGATCTGGAAATTGATTTGCATGCTTTGGCTTTTAAACTTGAGCAAGCTTTGCCGCAGTATAAAACCTTGCAATTTCAGGTCGAGCAGCTGAATGAGCAACTTGATACTTCACAGCAGCAATTTCAGCAGCAACAACAAGAAGTGGAGCTATTACGTCGTCAGGTGGTACAAACTCAGCAGCAAATTGAGCTGTTAGAAAAAGATGCCACTTTCTTAAAAGCACAATATCAACAAATTGTGGCGCAAATGGAACAAGCCAAAAAGTTTGTCGATCCTGTTCAGCTGGAATTACCTGCTTTGGAAACTCAGTTTTCAGAGCAGCAGCAACAGACTGAAAAGCTGCAAAAAACTTGGCAGGAATGGCAAGTGGAATTGAACAGTGTGCAATCTAAGCAGCAGCAACTGACCGAACAGCGGCAGCAGCAACAGCAGCAAGACGAACAATTACGTGCCAAACTTGAAGAAAAACGCTTGGCATGGCAGTCGGCAAAGTCGGACTATCAGCATTATTCTGAACAATTAAAAGATTTAAACAGCGAGATCATCACAGGTTTGCAGATTGATGTTGCCGCGCATCAACAAAAACTGGCGAAAGCACAGCAACAGTTTGATAAATTGGGGGCGGTCAATTTGGCAGCTTCGGAAGAATATGAAGAAGTCACCGCTCGTTTTGCAGAATTAAGCCATCAAATTGAAGACTTGCAAAATACTGTTTCACAGTTGCAGGCGGCAATGAAAAGTATTGATCAGGAAACCCGTAAACTGTTTATGAACACCTTTGATCAGGTCAATACCGAATTGCAGGAGCTGTTTCCTAAAGTCTTTAATGGCGGTGAAGCCAGTCTGAGCTTGGAAGATGACTGGCAATCTGGGGTCAAATTGATGGCGCGTCCACCAGGTAAGCGCAACAGTTCTTTGGCCTTACTTTCAGGGGGCGAAAAAGCCCTGACAGCTTTGGCTTTGGTTTTTGCAATCTTCCGTTTAAACCCAGCGCCATTTTGTGTGCTTGATGAAGTTGATGCGCCGCTGGATGATGCCAACGTGGGACGCTTTTGTAATTTAGTAAAAGAACTTTCTGAACAAGTGCAATTCATTTACATTACACATAATAAACTTGCTATGACGATGGCAACCGACCTCTTAGGTGTTACCATGCCTGAACCGGGAACCTCAAAATTAGTAACCGTAAATTTAGAAGAAGCCGCAGAATACGGCCTAGTCGCGGAGGCATAATATGGAAATCACCACAATCGTTGGAATTGTCATCGCTATTGTGATCATGGCGTTTGGTTTGAAAATGATTCTAAAAAAACCTACAGACTCAGCACCGTCATTGGATTCTGAATTGCAGTTCAATGAAGATTGTCAACAACCGATTATTCCACGCCATGTACGTGACCAATTGCAAAGCGACGCTAAGCCACCACGTGTGGAGCCGACTTTAACAGCAGATGACGTTGCACCAGAGACGCTTACCAAGTCTGAACCACAGGCTTTAACAGATGATATTGTAGCTTCTTCAAGTGCCGAAACCGACAAAGCTGAATCGAGTTTGCAGGCAGGTATAGAAACTTCTGAGCTTGAACCATCTACAAAAGCATTGCAGTCTGAAGTCACACAAGACACATCAAGCCCGTCAGCGGAAACTCCAGAATATTCATTGTCGGATGAAATTCAGCAAGTGATTGCAGAAACGGAACCGAATGCAGAGACTGCTGAGCAAAACAAAACTTCGACTGAATACAGACTGAATCAACACATTGAAACTGCAAATATTTCTGACTTTAATGAAGAAAGTAGCATTTTAGATTCACACTTGCACGAACAAAAAATCATGGATGAAGAAAGTGCCTTAGCAACAGCTGAATCTTTTATTGCGCTGAATATTTTCCCTGAACGTCGCATACTTTCGGGCGATAAAGCCTTAAAAGTTTTGATGAAATACGGTTTGCGTTTTGGTGAAATGTCATGCTTCCATCGTTATAACGAAGATGGCACAAAATTATTATTTTCAGTTTTGCAAATTAATGATGAAGGCGCAGATGGTTTTGATTTAGAAACTTTATCTACCGAACAAGTCAAAGGTTTAGCTTTTTTCCTCGCTTTGCCACACAGCGATGTGCAAAATGCCTTTGACACCATGGTCAGCATTTCAGGACTGATTGCACGTGAAATTGATGGAACGGTGTATGACCAAAATCATTTAGAATTTACCCCACAATTACGTGAGCACTGGCGGCATCAGGCAATCGATTATCGTGCTGGTCAGGCAAGTCATGCTTAAAATTGTGATCTCGCGCTTGATACAAGTTGTCAACAAGCGCTGTGTAATTGAACTGAGTGCAGCAAGATAAATTGCAACTTTACAGCCGCATTTTTATAATGTGCGCAGCAATACAAGCTGTAGCATGCGCTACATAGAAAAATTGAAGGGCGGAACAAGACCGCCCTTTTTTATGGTGGAAAATATGTCTGTAGATTTAACTGTCGTGGCGCAAATGCGTCAATTGATTCAACTACTTGCCAAGCACAATCATGCCTATTATGTGATGGATCAACCGACAATTGCAGACAGTGAATATGATCAGCTTTTCCATCAACTCAAAGCGTTAGAGCAACAGCATCCAGATTTAGTACAACCAGATACACCGACCAATAAAGTCGGTGGTACGCCTTTGGCGAAGTTCACTACGGTTAGGCATGCCGTACCCATGTTGTCTTTAGGCAATGTATTTAATCAGGAAGAATTATTTGCTTTTGCAAGACGTGTCGAAGAGCGTTTGCCTAATCAAAAGATTGAATACGATGTCGAACTTAAATTTGATGGTTTGGCGATTTCACTTTGGTATGAGCACGGTGTTTTAGTGCGTGGTGTGACCCGTGGTGATGGGGAAACAGGGGAAGACATTACCCACAACGTCAAAACCATCCGCAATTTACCTAAAGTCTTGAGTGCGTCAGAAACGGCCATTCCTGAATTTTTGGAAGTGCGCGGTGAAGTGGTGATGCCAAAACTTGGTTTTGAGAAACTCAATGCGGCAAATACAGCTAAAGGTGAAAAAACCTTTGCTAATCCACGCAATGCAGCAGCAGGCAGTTTGCGTCAGTTAGACCCAAATATTGCAGCATCTCGTCCTTTGGCATTCTATGCTTATGGCATTGCGCAATGTGTGCCACCTCATGGACAAAGTACCATGTCCGACAGTTTGGCATGGTTGCAGCAGTTTGGGTTTGAAATTGGTGAACGTCATTTTGTCTGTAAGCACATTCAAGAGGTTCAGGCGGCTTATGAGCAAATTAACCTTGAGCGTCCGAATTTAAGCGTTGAAATTGATGGCATGGTGGTTAAGGTCAATGATTTGAAACAGCAGCAGCAATTGGGTTTTTTAAGTCGTGAGCCGCGCTGGGCGACTGCCTATAAATTCCCTGCAGTTACAGCTTTAACCACCATTGAGAATATTGACTGGCAAGTAGGGCGTACGGGTACGCTGACGCCTGTGGCACGTTTAAACCCTGTTGCCGTAGGTGGTGTGACGGTATCCAATGTCACTTTACATAATATTGGTGAAATTCACCGTTTGGATGTGCGTATAGGTGACACCGTCAGTGTTTACCGTAGTGGTGATGTCATTCCCAAAGTTGAAAAAGTTTGGCCGGAATTTCGCGTTGCTGATGCGCAAGAAGTGCATTTACCTGAAAAATGCCCTGTGTGTGACTCACCTGTTGTGATGCCTGAGGGTGAGGCATTGGCGCGTTGTTCAGGCGGTTTGTATTGTGCTGCACAGCGTATTGAAGCGATTCGTCATTTTGTGTCGCGTAAAGCCATGAATATTGAAGGTTTGGGTGATCGTTGGGTGGAGTCATTGCTGCACTTGAACTTACTGCAAAATGTGGCCGATATTTATCATTTACACGAACACCGCGACACCTTGCTCGGCATTGAAAAAATGGGTGAGAAGTCGGTTCAAAACTTGATTGATTCGATTGAAAACAGCAAAAAAACCACTTTTGCAGCATTTATTTATGCCTTGGGAATTCGTGGTGTGGGAGAAACCACCGCACGGATGCTTGCCAATACTTTTCAGACTTTAGAGGCTTTGCGTGAAGCTGATTTAGAAGCATTAAAGAAAACTCCAGATGTGGGGGATATTACCGCAGAATGGATTTTGGACTTTTTCCAAGCACCGCATAATTTAGAGGTGTTAGATCGTTTATTAGCGGCAGGCATTCATTGGGATGCTCCAATTGCACCAACACGTCAGCCTTTGAATGGCGAAAGCTGGGTGATTACAGGGACCTTGAGCCAAATGGGGCGCGATGAAGCGACACAGTTGTTGCAGGCCTTGGGTGCACGGGTGAGTGGCAGTGTTTCGGCTAAAACCAAATGTGTGGTTGCAGGTGAGAAGGCAGGCTCAAAGCTAGAAAAAGCCGAGAAGTTGGGTGTACAAGTCATGAATGAAGCTGAGTTTATTCAGCTGATGCAAGAATATGGTGTGCTTGAATAAGCATCATGCTACATTTTTATCCACTATAAGTACAAAGGCACTTCAACGATGAAATGCCTTTGTTTAATTTAGAGAAGTCGAGGGTTTAACGCTTTTTCACAATGCCATCATCAATGAGTTGCTGAAAATGTTCGATTAAACTGGTTTCAATATTACGGTAGTGCATACCTAATTCACGCTGACTTTTTTCTGCATTAAAATAAATTGGGTAGCCCATATTCAGTTCCACAAATTTACGGGAAAAACCAAGTAGAGGGCCAAAGGCTTTAAAGGCAAATTTAGGTAACTGATTGCGTGGGAATGGATATTTACGTCCAAAATGCTGCGCTAAAATTTTACCCATTTCCAATAAGCTGAGTGTACCACCGCTAATAATATAGCGCCCTTCAGCCGCTGGATTGAGTGCGGCCTGAATGTGAGCATCGGCCACGTCACGTACATCAACAATCCCATTCCACATGGCAGGGACGCCTGCCAAGGTCATGCCATTGGCAAACTGCAATAACACTTCCACGCTACCCGATTGAGTGTTTTTGGTCAAAGATGGGCCAAGCACCAAAGCAGGGTTGATGCAGACCAAATCCCAGCGGGTTTGTGCCTGCGCCATTTCCCAAGCTTTGCGTTCTGCCGCCACTTTTGAATAAGGATAAGGCTGATGTTCTGGGCTGCTGCTGGTATTCCAGTGACTTTCATCAAAACAGTTATTGGTCGTCGTTAAAATATCAATCGCATCGCCATAGGTTGCAGCAATACTTGAAGTCACTACTACACGCTTTACCGAAGCAGTACGATTAACGCTGTTTAACACATTTTCGGTGCCAATCACGGCAGGTTCAATAATGTCTTTGATTGCATCTTTATAGTTAGTGACCACGAAAGGTGAAGCCATGTGCAGTACAATTTCACAGCCTTGCATGGCAACATCAAAAGCGCCTTCTTCAAGTAAGTTGGCTTGGAATAATTCTAAGTTTCCTGTGCTTTTTGCCGCGATATCCGTCAGATGTTGAAAAGTGTGGGTTTTATTCAGATCACGTACCGTCGAATGTACAGTATGTCCTTGTTCAAGCAGGTTTTTAATGACCCAACTGGCAATATAGCCTGTTGCGCCTGTGACTAAAATGGGTGCAGATGTATTTGGATTTGTCATTATTTTAGGAAAGTGATGGAACTTGTGATTATCATAAAGCAGTTGAATTTTAAAATCTGCTTTTTGGGTGTTTTTTACGATACCTGAATGTCACAGTGCGGCTTCTTTCAATATTTACAAATTGATGCAAAATCATTGTATTGTCATTTTTAAAGCTGAGTTTTACCAAACAGTTGTTTTATATATGGGAATTTTAAAGTTATATTGCAAATGCGTATGTTTCTCATTTTTATTTTATAAAAATCATAGGTTTACAATAATTAACTTTTGCAATTTTGCATAAATATGGTCATAATGACTAGATTAAGAAAGGGAGTACAGCAAATGCGTGGCAATCCAGAAGTCGTAGACTATTTAAATATGTTGATTGGTGGCGAACTGGCTGCTCGCGATCAATATTTAATTCATTCCCGTATGTATGAAGATTGGGGTTTAAGCAAAATTTTTGAACGCATTGACCATGAAATGCAGGAAGAAGCGCAGCATGCCGATGCTTTAATTCGTCGTGTATTGTTCCTTGAAGGTACTCCAAATATGCAGCGCGATGACATCGACGTGGGTGAAGATGTGGTTTCTTGCTTAAAAGCCGATTTAAAACTGGAATACGAAGTACGTGAAAAATTGGCGCAAGGCGTAAAATTGTGTGAAGAAAAGGGCGACTATGTCAGCCGTGATATGTTGCGTCAACAAATGACCGATACCGAAGAAGATCATACCTACTGGTTGGAAAAACAATTACGTTTAATTGAATTGATTGGTTTGCAAAACTACATTCAATCGCAAATGTAATCTGATCAAAGCAAAATAAACCAAAACCCGATTTGTGATAAATCGGGTTTTTTTATAGATCGTTTTTTATAGATTGGCTTCTTTATATCAATTGGTTTTTTAAAGGATGTATCTTGGTGCTTGGTAGATGTTGATTGAGTCGATTCAGTATTATACTGAGGTGATTTTCTAACTTGAGAGCAAGCCACGTGCAACAACAGATTTTATTGATTACAGGCTGGGGTGGTGGTACGGCACTCTTAAATCCGTTACAGCAAGCCTTGACCGCACACGGTTTTCGGGTTGAGCTCATCAATATTTTTAATGCTGCCGATGCGCAGGTCATGCAGCAACAGGTCGAATTTGCACGTCAGTTTGATGTGATTATAGGTTGGTCATTGGGTGGACAATTGGCAACGCTATTGGTCGATGCGATTGCCAGTCAATATGCAGAATATAAAACCTTAATCACTATTGCATCCAATCCGTGTTTTGTTGCACAAGCAGATTGGGATACAGCAATGCCACAAGCCACGTTTGCCCAGTTTAAACAATCTTTTGCACAAGACCCCATTCTGACCCTAAAGCGTTTTGGTTTTATGGTGTGTCAGGGTGTCAGCAGCAGTAAAACGGACTTATTACAATTACAAAGTTTGGTTCAGCCGCAACCGCAATCTTTGCTTCAACAGGGCTTAAATTTATTGGAGAACTTAAACTTGGTGAAGATGCTTAAAAGTTACCCAGGTCAGCAGTATCATCTTTTTGCCGAGCAGGATGTTTTAGTTGATTGCAAAGTTGCACTTAAACTTCAAAATTTAGCTGCAAAGTTTTTAAGCGTAGATGTTTTACCAGGCTCACATGGTCTGCCATTGTTCCATGCCAATGAGCTGACTAGCAAAATCTGCCAATATTTACAGAAAAATCCGTCAACTCAAGTATAAGTGACAAATCTCGCAATTTATTTTGTAGGCAGACAGGTTTAAGATTTAGTACATCAAGTTTTTTACAAGATCAAGGATGATGGTGGGATGACAGAACAGATGGATTTGGCTTTTGATCGTGAACATCTTTGGCATCCTTACACTTCTATGACTCAGCCTTTGCCAACTTTCAAAGTCAAGCGAGCATTTGGTAGCACCATTGAACTTGAAGATGGTCGTCAATTGATTGACGGCATGTCATCGTGGTGGTGCGCGATTCATGGTTATAATCACCCTGAACTGAACCGTGCTGTGACCGAACAACTTAACAGCATGGCACATATCATGTTCGGTGGTTTAACTCACAGCCCAGCCATTGAGTTAGGGCGTTTGTTACTTGAAATTACCCCGCCGAGTTTAGATAAAATTTTTTATGCAGATTCAGGTTCAGTCGCCGTTGAAGTGGCGCTGAAAATGGCGGTGCAATACTGGACTGCACAAGGCAAAACTGAAAAAACCAATTTTATTACCACCCGCTCTGGCTATCATGGCGATACATGGAATGCCATGTCGGTTTGTGATCCTGTCACAGGGATGCATCAGGTTTTTGGTTCAAGTTTAGCGCGTCGTTATTTTGTATCTGCGCCGCAAACAGATTTTGATCAAGCGTGGAATCCTGCTGATATTGCAGAATTGGCGCAAAGTTTGGCCGAGCATCATCAGCAGATTGCCGCCATGATTATTGAGCCGATTGTGCAAGGTGCAGGCGGTATGCGCTTTTATCATCCTGAATATTTGCGTCAAGCCAAATTGCTTTGTGAGCAATATGATGTGTTGTTAATTTTTGATGAAATTGCCACAGGTTTTGGGCGTACAGGCAAGCTGTTTGCATGGGAACATGCACAGGTCGAACCCGATATTATGTGTATCGGCAAAGGGCTGACAGGCGGTTATATGACCTTGTCTGCCACATTAACTACGAAGCATGTTGCAGAAACGATTTCGCAAGGTGAGGCAGGTGTGTTTATGCATGGCCCGACCTTTATGGCAAATCCACTGGCCTGCGCGGTTGCAGTAAAAAGTACTCAATTATTATTAGAACAAGACTGGCAAGCCAATATTCAACGCATTCAGCAGCAACTTGAACAGCATTTAACGCCATTGGCTAATTTGGCATGGGTACAGGATGTGCGGGTTTTAGGTGCAATTGGTGTGGTGGAACTTAAACATGCTGTCGATATGCAAAGCCTGCAACAAGAATTTGTGCAACGCGGTATTTGGGTGCGTCCATTTGGTAAATTGGTTTATGTGATGCCGCCGTATGTGATTACAGTAGCAGAACTAAATACCTTATTACAGCAATTGGCTGAGGTGGTGACAGGCATGCAAGGAGCGAGCGCATGAGTTTACTCGATCACTATGCAGAACAGCTTGATCAACTTCGCCAACAGGGTAATTTTCGTCAATTTCGCAGCAATCAGCAGCAAGGTAAAACGATTGAAATTCAGCAACAGCAGATGCTGAATTTATCTTCCAATGACTATTTGGGTTTAGCCGCAGACTTGCACCTACGTGAACAGTTTTTTGATGAAACACCCAATGCACAGCGTTTAATGAGTGCCTCTTCATCACGTTTACTGACTGGAAATTTCCCTGCCTATGAACAGCTTGAAGCTACATTAATGCAATTATTTCATGGGCGAGCTGCCTTGTTGTTTAATAGCGGCTATCACATGAATATTGGTATTTTACCTGCATTGGCAGATGCGAAAACTCTCATTTTGGCCGATAAACTGGTACATGCCAGCATGATTGATGGCATTCGTTTGTCATCTGCCAAATATTTGCGTTATCGACATAATGATTTGGCGCATTTGCAGCAATTGCTGACGCAATATCATGCTGATGAAAATTATGAACGTATTATTGTAGTGACTGAATCTATTTTTAGTATGGATGGTGATGAAACTGATTTAGTCGCGTTGGTCGCACTGAAACAGCAATTTGCCAAAGTCATGTTATATGTCGATGAAGCACATGCGATTGGCGTACGTGGGCAGCAAGGTTTAGGTTGTGCCGAACAGTATGGTGTGATTGATGCTATTGATTTTCTAGTCGGGACATTTGGAAAAGCCGTTGCTTCGATTGGGGGATATTTGATCTGTGATCCGATTATCCGTGATTACCTGATTAATCGGATGCGTCCGCTAATTTTTAGTACCGCGCAGCCACCTATTTGCATGGCATGGACGCAGTTTATGCTGAATCAGATTGTGCACATGCAGGCACAGCGTCAGCATTTGGCCGCCTTGAGCCAATATATGCAGCATGGGATTCGGGCCAAAGGTTTTGTTTGCCCATCTACTTCGCAAATTGTGCCTGTGATGATTGGGGACTCTACTGCAACTGTAAGCAAAGCCCAACAATTACAGACCGCAGGTTTTTATGTGATGCCTGTACGTCCACCGACTGTGCCGAAAGGCAGTTCAAGACTGCGGATTTGTTTAAATACGCAATTTGAAACGGAAGATTTAACGCCGTTATTGGATTTGCTTTGAGTGTGCGTATGCGTATAGATAAGGCACAAGTGGCACAGCGTTTCGCCCGCGCTCATCAGAGTTATAAAACGCATGCTGTGGTGCAGCAGCAAATTTGTCAGCAGTTAATGGCAAAAATGCAGCAATATATTGTGCAGCAAAAGTTGTCAGATCAATCTCAACTTCGCTTTGAAAACGTCTTGGAAATCGGCTGTGGTTCGGGAAACTTAACCGACTTATTGCTGCGTGAATTTCAAATTCAACACCTGACTTTAAATGATTTATATGCCGAAGTGTTACAAGCATATCTGCATAATCCCCAGTCAACTATCACGCAAATTCATGGCTTAATTGGCGATATAGAACAGCTCGATTTTCCACAGTCTTTGGATTTAATTTGTTCAAGCTCGGCTTTGCAATGGGTGGAAGATTTTGGAGCATTATTGCGTAAGGCGAATCAAGCGTTAAAGCCGCAAGGGTATTTGTGCTTTTCGACGTTTGGCCCTCAAAACTTGAATGAAATTAAGCAATTAACAGGTCAGGGCTTACATTATTTGAGTATGGATGCGTTACAACAACAGCTCAAACAGCAAGGCTTTGAAGTATTACACTGTTCAGAGCAGCTTGAATCATTAAGTTTTGAACATCCCAAACAGATTTTGCAGCATTTAAAAGCCACAGGTGTCACGGGTACAGCACAAGGGCAGCGTTGGAACAAAACGACTTTAACCGAGTTTTATCGGGGCTATGAACAGTTTAGTCAGCAGCATAGCTCACAGCAAAAAAGTTATACGCTCACGTATCATCCTATTTATTGTCTTGCACGGAGAATGCCATGACAGCTCAAGTTTACTTTGTGAGTGGTATTGATACAGGGATTGGCAAAACCTATGCCACAGGTTATTTGGCCAAGACTATGAATGAACAGAGTATTCAGACCATTACCCAAAAACTGATTCAAACGGGCAATCAAGACGTTTCAGAAGATATTGAGCAGCATCGTAAAATTATGGGCAGCGAATGGTTGCCTGAAGATGATGACAAGCTCACTATGCCTGAAATTTTTAGTTATCCTGCTTCACCGCATTTGGCTACACAAATTGATGGTCGTGAAATTGACTTTGCTAAAATTGAGGCTGCGACTGCGCAACTAGCGGCAAAGTATGATGCAGTATTATTAGAAGGTGCGGGCGGGCTCATGGTGCCACTGACCACAGACCTACTCACCATCGACTATATTGAGCAAAAACAATACCCTGTCATTTTGGTGAGTTCTGGGCGCTTGGGTAGTATTAACCACACTTTGCTCAGTTTGGAAGCTTTAAAAACACGTGGTCTGAATTTACATGCATTGGCATATAATTTGAACGATGAATCACAAGACCCTTTAATTTCGCAAGATACTGCCAAGTATTTAAAAAATTATTTGGCAAAAAGCTTTCCAAAAGCACAGTGGATTGAAATTCCTGTATTGCCGAATATCTAATGGTTATTATTTTTTGTCCATTAAATTTGCCCAATTAAAAGCCACACATTCATGTGTGGCTTTTTTATCAATTTGGCATATTCAGCTATTAGAATTTCTTAAAGCTTTTATTGCCAAACGGTTTACGTGGTGCATTTTCGTCACGACGCTCGCGATTGCCGTAGTTGTTAGCATCCTGACGTTCACGGTTGCCGTAGCTATTACCATCTTGGCGACGTTCACGGTTGCCGTAACTGTTACCATCTTGGCGACGTTCGCGGTTGCCGTAACTGTTACCATCTTGGCGTGGTTCACGGTTGCCGTAACTGTTACCTTCTTGGCGTGGTTCACGGTTGCCGTAACTGTGACCATCCTGACGACGTTCACGAGGTGCAAAACCTGTATTTTGCACAGCTTCATCAGTATCACGACGTTGCTGACGTAAGAAACCACCACGACGTGCTGCCAAAGGTTTTTCCTGCATACGTTCATTGCGGCGTTTTGCCATGCCGTACAAACCTGTGCCTTGACGTGGTTTTAATTCAACTGCTTTGGCAAGGTTATCGATGTCATTTTTATCCAATTCCATCCAGCGACCCGTACGCAATTCACGTGGTAAAATTACCGTGCCGTAACGGGTACGCAATAGACGGCTGACTTTCAGACCTTGTGATTCAAAAATACGACGAACTTCACGGTTACGACCTTCTTTTACCACCACTTGATACCAGCGGTTAATACCATCACCGCCAATTTCAGAGAAAGATTCAAACTTGGCAGGGCCATCATCTAGCACTACACCGCGTAGCATGTTGTTTTTCAGTTGTGGTGTTACTTCACCCATCACACGAACCGCATATTCACGTTCAATTTCGTTCGATGGGTGCATTAAACGGTTGGCTAATTCACCATCGTTAGTGAATAGCAATAAACCTGTCGAGTTAATGTCCAGACGACCAACCATTACCCAACGATCATTGGCAATTGCAGGTAAGTTATCAAATACAGTTGGGCGTTGTTCAGGGTCGTTGCGTGAGCAAATTTCGCCTTCTGGTTTATAGTAAATCAGAACACGACGACGAATTTCATCTT
>ERZ650302.368-NODE-368-length-24342-cov-6.914728_pt1 | contig 24342 bp, 22 predicted proteins | sample MGYA00376238_ERZ650302 | MGnify/ENA primary metagenome ERZ650302 (study PRJEB26733, sample SAMN07839298) | wastewater metagenome | biome: urban; feature: wastewater treatment plant; material: waste water | place: USA: North Carolina | collected 2016-04-28 ... | reverse complement strand
CAGGAACAGCTGGATTCATAGGTTCAAACTTTGTACCTTACTTTTTAGATAAATATCCAGAGTATAATCTAATAAACTTAGACCTTTTAACTTACGCAGGAAATTTAGAGAATCTAACTGAATGTGAAGAAAATCCTAGATATAAATTTATAAAAGGTGATATTTGTAATAGAGAATTAGTAGAGTTTATTTTTTCTGAATATGATATAAATGGTGTAATTCACTTTGCAGCTGAATCTCATGTGGATAACTCTATTAAAAATCCAGGTGTGTTTGTACAAACAAATGTAAATGGTACATTTACACTTATTGATGTAGCTTATAAATATTGGATGAATAAACCTTTTTCTTATAAAGAAAAATATGCAAATTGTAGATTCCATCATATCTCAACTGATGAAGTATATGGAACTTTATCTTTAGATCCAACAGATTTATTTACTGAAAATACTCCGTACGCACCAAACTCTCCATATTCAGCTAGTAAAGCCTCAAGTGATATGATAATAAGAGCATATAATGAAACATATGGATTAAATACAGTAATTACAAACTGCTCAAATAATTATGGACCAAAACAACATGATGAGAAATTAATTCCTACGATTATAAGAAAAGCTTTATCAAATCAAAATATTCCAATTTATGGTGATGGAAAAAATATAAGAGATTGGTTATATGTACTTGATCATTGTAAAGGTATAGATATAGTTTATCATACAGGTAAAACTGGAGAAACATATAATATTGGTGGAAGAAATGAAAGAACAAATCTTCAAATAGTAGATAGAATCTGTACAATCTTAGATAAAGAAGTTCCAAAAGAAACTTCTTATAAAGATTTAATCACTTTCGTAGAAGATAGAGCAGGACATGACAGACGTTATGCAATTGATGCGACAAAATTAGAAAATGAGCTTGGTTGGAAAGCAGATGAGAACTTTGATACAGGAATTGTTAAGACTATTCAGTGGTATTTAGTGAAATATAAAAAAATTGGATAAATTGTGAAAACATTAATAATTGGTAAAAAAAATATGCTTTTATGGCTGGAAAATTTAAGCGAGGCTTTTATTCAGACCAATGTAGAAAATAAGATTTTATTTTTAAATGAATTGGGTTTTATTGAAGATTTAAAAAGGAATATTTTTAAACTGGTTTCTAAAGATTTAATGTATGCAAATATTAGTAAGATTATTGACAGTGAAATAAAAAAATTCCAACCAGATTTGATAATTGTAATAAGTCCTTTTATGTTTAATGAGAAAATTTTTGAATGTTTTGATAATTTTTCAAAGATATTATCAAAAGAGGAAATTTCTAAAATCATTGTTTGTCAAAGTGCAAATAATATAAATAAATTAGGCTATTTAAATAATTATGAAAAATTATAACTAAATTGCAAAAGATTTTCTGCACGTCAGAAGTATAGCATAGCTATATCAAAGGTATGGATAAAGTATGAAATTGAATAATCAGAGGGTATGCATCTATCCGAAGGACATACAACGAATAACAGGCAAGAGTTATCGTCAAAGTACTAGATTGATGCAAAAGATAAAAAAAGACCTCAATAAGCTCGAAAATGAGTTTCTAACGATTGAAGAGTTCTGTACATATAGTGGCATAAAATATGAACAAGTAACTCACTTGATTTTTGGTTAAAATTGAATAAATACAAAAACAAATTTTAATCAAGGAAAGCACCAATAAACACTTAAATAACTAGTTCAATTTTTAGTCTTGATGCTTTAATATTCAAATATTTATCCTTATATTTGACTACTTTGAATTTAGAATAATAGTAACCTTATAAAAGAGGTGTCAGTCGAGGTGTCACTTAAATTTAATGCTTTGCTAAGTATTGATTTTATTGGTGACTTTTGTAGCAGACAAATCCCTCTTTCTCCGCCAGTAGAAATACAAATTGAATTAAAACCCTTTAAATCGTATGATTTAAAGGGTTTTTTCGTTTACAACACCTTCAAATTATTCATTAATGCGTGAACCTAAAGGGATAAAATCGGTTACCCTAAACTATCCGAAATTAGGGTAACCGATTTTTATCTCTGGGCTAGTATTTACAAGGCTTCCGAACCTGTTCATTAACCAGTTCAAGAAGTAGTTCACTATCTGAACATCTTGTGATATAGTCTTTTTAGAATTAAATTTAATACTAACTAAAAGGTTACCACGATGAAAACAAAAGTATCTATTCTCTTTTACGCAAAGAGAGCCAAAGCCAGTGTAAACGGTTTAGTCCCTATTTACACCCGAATTACCATCAATGGAAAAAGAATTGAATTAAGTTCCAATCGATTTGTAGAAATGTCCAAATGGTCAACAGAAGCGGGTAAAATGAAAGGCAATTCAGAAGAAGCTCGTTCAATAAATAGCCATCTCGATATGTTGAGAATTCAAATTATAGATATGCAAATGGAATTAGTACACAAGAAAATTCCAGTAACAGCTGAAACACTCAAAAACAAAATACTAGGAGTTGACGAAAGAGCAAGAATGCTAATTCCAATCTTCCAAGACCACAACAACAAAATCAAAGAATTGGTTGGCAAAGAATATGCACCAGGAACATTAGAGCGTTACAAAACTTCGTTGAGCCATACAATCGAATTCCTGCAATGGAAATATAAAGTTTCGGATATCGAGATAAACAAAATAGATCACGCCTTTGTTACCGATTATGAATTTTGGTTAAGAAGCGTTCGGAACTGTGCCAATAATACAGCAGTTAAATACATCAAGAACTTCAATAAAATAATTAAAATTTGCTTGGCCAATGATTGGCTAGACAAAAATCCGTTTGCAAACTATAAATCGAAAGTAAAAGAAGTCGAGAGAGTATATTTATCTGAAGAAGAAATTCAAAACATCATCGAGAAAGATTTTAAAACTGAAAGATTGTCTTTGGTTCGTGATATATTCCTTTTTAGCTGTTTTACAGGCTTGGCATACATAGATGTCAAAAACTTAACAAAGTCGCATATAAGCATCGGAATTGATGGCGAGAAATGGATATTTACACACAGACAAAAAACCGAATCTGCTTCTAAAATTCCAATTCTTCCATTAACACAAATGATTATTGATAAATACGAAGATAATCCACAAAGTGTAAATCAAGAAAAGCTATTACCTATTTTGAGTAATCAAAAAATGAATGCCTATTTGAAAGAAATAGCTACTGTTTGTAATATTGAAAAAGAATTAACTTTCCATATTGCTCGACACACTTTTGCAACCACTGTAACTCTCACAAATGGCGTTCCAATTGAAAGTGTAAGCAAAATGCTAGGACACAAAAACTTAAGAACTACCCAGCATTATGCAAAGGTTTTAGATAAAAAAGTAAGTGAGGATATGAAGATTTTGAGAGCTAAATTCCCAATGAAAACAACTAATTCAGAACAAAAAATAATTTAAATAAATTGCTTTTTTTTAAGCAGAAAAAATATTTAACCTATAAAAAATTATTAGATCATAATTAGTATATAATTTTACATTCGATAACTAATTCAATTATATATGACAAAATCAAAGAGAATCAAAAAGAATAAAACAGTAAAAAAGAAAACAATAAAGAAAAAAACAATTACTACATACACCATCATCCGTGCAGTAATGATAACTTTATTTTGCTTAATACTATTATTAGGAATAGGCATAAAGATTATGCACTATTTTAATTTTCATCTCAAATAATTATTAACAATAAAATAAAAATTACTACTTTTACACCAGTGAAATTTGTAAACATCATATTATCAATCATTTTCCTAATACTTTCAAGTATGCCTTGTGCAGATATGAAAGTGGATCGTTCTGTATATGGTAAAACCGAATTCACTTCAAGCCACAATAATCATTCTCACGATAAACAAAAAGATTTATGTTCCCCATTTTGCATTTGCAATTGTTGCGGTTCACAAATTACAAGTTTTTCAGAATTTGTAATTATTGACTTTCCAATACCTTCTAAAGGTATCAAAACACAATTACCTACATACAAATCCGTTTTTGCTTCCAATTTCTTCGGAAGTATTTGGCAACCGCCTCAAATAGCATAATGATGCCCGAGTAATTTCGGGTTAGAAAATTGTGACCTTTTCACAAATAATGGCAAATATTCTATTTGCTGATTTCTAATTCATTATAATATTTCAATGTTAGACAAAATCATACAATTTAGTATAAAGAACAAGTTCATTATACTCTTATTTACCCTTGTGCTTATAGCCTGGGGAAGTTATTCTATTAAAAATTTACCGCTGGATGCCTTGCCAGATGTAACTAATAATCAAGTACAAATAATTACCACTGCCCCTACTTTAGCAAGTCAGGAAGTAGAACAATTAATTACCTATCCACTCGAACAAGCTGTAAAAACGATTCCAAAAGTAATTGAATTACGAAGCATTTCTCGTTTTGGATTATCTGTGGTAACTGTTGTTTTCAAAGATGATGTAGATATATATTGGGCTAGAGAGCAAATATTTCAGCGCTTAAAGCAAGCCGAAGAAAACATTCCTTCCTACGCAGGTTCCCCAGAATTAGGTCCAATATCTACTGGTCTTGGAGAAATTTATCAATACGATTTATATGCCAAAAAAGGCTACGAAGATAAATATGATGCAGTAAAATTACGAACCATTCAAGATTGGATTATAATTCCACAATTACAAGGTGTTGAAGGTGTTGCCGAAGTAAGTACCTGGGGAGGAAAACTAAAACAATATGAAGTTGCCATTAATCCTAATAAACTGAATAGTTTAGGAATAACCATTACCGATATTTTTGAGGCACTGCAAAAAAACAATCAAAATACAGGTGGTGCTTATATCGAAAAAGATCAATTTGCCTATTTTATCCGTGGTGTTGGTATGGCAACGGGTATCAAAGATATAGAAAACATCGTTGTTGCCAATAAAAATGGAGCTCCTATTTTAGTGCGAAATGTAGCCGAAGTTAGAGAAGGCGTTGCACTACGCTATGGAGCTGCTACTAAAGATGGTAAAGGCGAAATAGTTTGCGGAATGGCACTTATGCTTAAAGGTGAAAATTCCAAAGCCGTGAACGATAGAGTAAAAGAAAAAATGGCTCAAATCAACAAAACACTTCCTGAAGGTGTCGTTGCCGAAGCTTTTATCGATAGAGGTAAACTAGTAGATAATGCAATAGGAACGGTTACAAAAAATTTATTGGAAGGAGCCTTAATTGTAATTTTTGTATTGATTTTATTTTTAGGAAATCTTAGAGCGGGATTAATTGTTGCTTCTGTAATACCATTGTCTATGCTTTTTGCTGTAATTCTAATGAATTATTTTGGTGTAAGCGGAAATTTAATGAGTTTAGGTGCTATCGATTTTGGAATTATTGTCGATGGTGCAGTAATTATTGTCGAAGCCACGATGCACCACCTGCAAAAACTTAAAAGGCAAAAAGATTTAACCCAATCCGAAATGGATAGCGAGGTTTTCAAATCGGCCTCAAAAATCAGAAACAGTGCTGCCTTTGGAGAAATCATTATCTTAATTGTGTATTTACCAATCCTTGCATTGGTAGGAACTGAAGGAAAAATGTTCCGTCCAATGGCAATGACTGTAGGTTTTGCCATAACAGGAGCTTTCATTTTGTCATTGACCTATGTACCAATGATGAGTGCACTATTTTTATCAAAAAACACGGAACATAAGCCGAATTTCAGTGATCGAATGATGGCTTGGTTGGAAGGAATTTACACTCCTTTTTTAGAAAAAGCCTTACGTTTCAAAAAAGCAGTATTGGCTATTTCATTAGGATTATTTGTACTAGCAATAGTAGTTTTTCAAAATATGGGTGGCGAATTTATTCCCACAATTGAAGAAGGAGATTTAGCTATTAATGCAACGATAATGACAGGAAGTTCGCTTTCGCAAATGGTAAAAACAACTACTGAATATGAAAAAATTCTAAAAGCAAAATTTCCCGAAATCAAAACCATAGTATCCAAAATTGGAAGTGGTGAAATCCCAACCGATCCAATGCCGATAGAAAGTGGCGATTTGATTATTGTGCTTAAAGACAAAGACGAATGGACTGGTGATTATGATAATTGGGAAGATTTAGCCAATGCAATGAAAGAAGAAATGGAAGCCATTCCAGGTGCTAATATTGAAGTTTCACAACCAATTCAAATGCGATTCAACGAGTTAATGACCGGAAGCCGAAGTGATATAGCCATTAAAATTTTTGGTGACGATTTAGAAATTTTAGATACTAAAGCCAAAGAATTGATTGCTAAAGTCAATAATATTGAAGGTATTGGAGACTTAAAACAAGATAAAGTAACAGGCTTACCGCAAATTACTGTAAAATACGATTACAATAAAATTGCATTATATGGTTTGAATATTACCGATATCAACCAAATCATCCGCTCTTCATTTGCAGGAGAAAGCGCAGGTAAAATCTATGAAGAAAGCAAACGATTTGATGTAGTGGTGAGAATGGATGCAGCTAGCCGAACAGATATTACAGATGTGAGTAATCTATTTATTCCTTTACCAAACGGACAACAAGTACCACTTTCACAAGTCGCAACAGTCTCTTATGAACAGGGTCCTGTTCAGGTTTCTCGTGAAAACGGTAAGCGTCGAATTACTATTGGGTTAAATGTACGTGGTAGAGATATAAAAAGTGTGGTTGAGGAAATTCAACTAAAATTAGACAAGGATTTCAAACTACCAGCAGGGTATTATATTACCTATGGAGGTCAATTTGAAAACTTAATTGAAGCTAGTAAGAGACTTTCAATTGCTGTACCTGCTGCGTTACTCTTGATAATGGTTTTGCTGTTTTTTACTTTCAAAAGTATGAAGCAAGCAGGACTAATATTCACTGCTATTCCACTATCTGCAATTGGAGGTGTTTTCGCACTATGGATGAGGGGAATGCCTTTCAGTATTTCGGCAGGAATTGGATTTATAGCCCTTTTCGGAATCGCAGTGTTAAACGGAATTGTATTGATTTCTTATTTCAATCAATTGAAATCTGAAGGAATAACCGATCCATTACAAAGAGTTTTAATGGGTACAAAAACACGGTTACGACCTGTTTTAATGACAGCTGCTGTTGCGTCTTTAGGATTTATGCCAATGGCATTATCAACAAGCGGTGGAGCTGAAGTTCAAAAACCATTGGCAACGGTTGTTATTGGAGGATTATTATCGGCTACATTACTGACGTTGATTGTTTTACCAATACTTTATTTATTGTTTGAAAAAGGAATTAAAGCAAGAAGAAAAATAAAAACACCAATCGTTACCCTAATAGTTTTATTGATAAGTAGTTTTTCTTTTGCTCAAAATAGCCAGCCTATTTCATTACAAAAAGCTATCGAAATTGCAAAAACCAATAATATTGATTTAAAGATTGCTGATAAGGAAATTGAGAAACAAACGGTTCTGAAAAAGACAGCATTTCAAGCAGATCCTTTGCAAGTGCAATATCAGGGTGGGCAATTCAATAGTAAATATTATGATAGCAATGTTTCGATACAGCAGTATTTTCCAATTGGAAGAATTACAAAAGCCAATCGTCAATTGCAGGAAGAATTGGTGAAACTAGCTGAAAAACGAAAAGCATTATCCGAATATGAAATCGAAAAAGCAGTAACAATCGCCTACTATCAATATTTATATGGTGTTTCTGTACAAAAACTAAATGCAGATTTATTGGAAATTTATTCCAAATTCTTAAAGAATGCAGAACTACGTTTTGAAACAGGCGAAAGCGGAAAAATTGAAGTAATCAGTGCCAAAGCAAAGTCAAAAGAAATAGAAACACAGCAAGCGCAACTCGAATTTGATTTGGCAATTTACCAAAAACAATTACAATTTTTTATTCAAACGGAAGAGAATATTGTACCCGATAGTACAACGCCAATGCAATATTCATTTCAACCGAATGAAAACCAATCCAAAGTAGAAACGTTGGTAACCGATTATTATACACAGCAAATTTCGGTGTATCAAAAAGAAGCCAATACTTTTAAAGCATTGCGAACACCAAAATTAGGATTAGGTTATTTTGGACAAACCATTGATACCAAATCTTATTTTCAAGGGTTTACTGCGGGTTTACAAATTCCTTTATTTGGTGGGGTAAATTCAGCTAAAGCTAAAGCATCTGCTATCAGTATTTCGCAATCCCAATTAGAATTAGACAAAAATAAATTGACTTTGAAATTACAAATGCAGGAATTGAAAAATGATTTCGAAAAGCAACAAAAAGCATTAGATTATTATCAAAAGGAAGGTTTGCTATATGCAGAACAAATAATTGCAACGGCTCAAAAAAGTTATGCCAATGGTGATATGAGTTATTGGTATTACATCAGTTTTTTGAATCAGGCTATCGACATCAAAAAGCAAAATGCCGAAGCTACCAATGCTTATAATCAAAGTGCTATTCAATTGCAATTTCCATCTATTTCTAACAAATAAAATTTCTCAAAATGAAAAATATAAATTCAAAATTCAAAATTTTCTTAATACTTAATACTTTATTCTTACTACTTCTCACCTCTTGTGGAGAAAAGAAAACAGAAGAAGCAGGTCACGAAGAAGAAAAATCAGAAAACGAAGTAGCATTAACAGCCTTACAATTCAAAACAGTTGGTATTCAAACAGGTTCTGTAGAAAACAGGAATCTTAATTTAGTGATTAAAGCCAATGGATATACGACAGTTCCACCACAAAATATGGCTAACATTTCAACCTTAATTGGAGGAACGGTTAAGGATATTTTTGTTTTAGAAGGCACGTATGTAAACAAAGGAAAAGTACTGGCAACTATTCAAAATTTAGAAGTAGTTGGAATGCAGGAAGATTATAATTCGGCTGTTGCCAATATTGAATACCTGCAATTAGAATACAATCGCCAGAAAACATTAACTGATGAAAATGTAAACCCTAGAAAAGTACTTCAGGAAGTAAAATCAAAACTAGCTGTTGAAAGAGCCAGAGCAAAAGCTGCAAAAAACAAATTGCAAGCCCTGAATATGAGTACAAGCGGATCAAGTTTGGTACCGATAGTTTCACCAATATCCGGTTATGTTGGAAAAATCAGCATTGCCAAAGGAGCATTTGCCGAAACAGGAATAACCCTTTTTGAAGTCGTAGATAATAGCCAGATGCACTTGGACTTAAACGTTTATGAAAAAGATTTGGAATCAATTTCTGTGGGGCAAACGATAGACTTTATTTTGACTAATCAAGGAAACAAATCCATTAAAGGAAAAATATTTGGTATCAATAAATCCTTTTCAAATGAAAGCAAAACCGTTGCTGTTCACGCCAAAATTAATCCAGCTGATTCCAAAGATTTAATTTCTGGAATGTATGTTTCTGCCAATATCAATATTAAAAATGCAACCGTCCCTGCCCTACCCAAAGATGCTGTTGTAAAAAATGGAGATAAATACTTTGTCTATATCCAGGAAGAACACGAAGAAAAAGCCACAGGTAAAAAAGCAGAAGCTCACGAACACAAAGAAGGCGAAGCACATTCTGAAGAAGCTGTTGGCGAGGAAGAAGGACACAACGAAGTACATTTCAAAGCAATAGAAGTTGTACCAGGAACAACAGATTTAGGGTATACCGAAGTGAAATTTGTTGAAGCAATTCCTGCCGATGCAAAAATTGTAATTAAAGGAGCTTTCTATTTACTGTCTGCTATGAAAGGTGGCGGTGAGCATACACATTAATAAGTAGTTTAAGAAGCATTAGAAAACTTAAGACTATCTAAGACCGCTAGTATTATTTGTATTGGCGGTTGTGATAGTAAATTAATTGATGAAGACTATGCCCCCAAAATAATATTAGAAAAATCATTAATTGCTGAATATGAAAACAACAAAATATAGTTTTCTGCGAAATACTAGCGGAATAAAAAAGATAATAATTTGTCTTACCTTATCATTATTGTTGTATTTCATTTTACTGTTTTTTAAAATTGATATTAAAAACAGGATAATTTTATCCTGGGATATCTTTTGTCTTTCTCTAATTATATTTAGCTGGGCATTGTTTTTTACTACCACAAATAAAGATCTATGTGAGGTGGTAGAGCGTCAGGATGATGGACTTAAAGTGATTTTTACGATAGTGCTCATTGCTGTTTGTGTTAGTTTGTTTGGTACTTTACTCCTTTTAAAAGGTACAGAAGAATCGTCCTTTAACAGAATATTTGATGCAATCGTTTCATTATCGCCCATTTTAGTGTCGTGGACATTACTTCATACAATTTTTACAATTCGGTATGCACACTTATATCACGACCATAATCAATTAAAAACGGGTAGTAATGTTGGAGGTATCAAATTTCCGTGTAAGGAGGAGCCTGATTATATTGATTTCGCCTATTTCTCATTCGTAATTGGTATGACATTTCAAGTTTCAGATGTCCAAGTAAGCTCAAAGGTTATCAGAAGATTTGTTTTGTTGCACAGTCTAATTTCATTTGCGTTCAATACAATTATTGTGGCACTGACTATTAATAGCATTGCTAGTTTTAAACAACTATTTAATATATAAAAAATTAAAATTTCAAATCAAAATCATAGTTCCCATTACTATATAAATGGCATAAAAATTGTACATATGTATTATAGTATTAACATAAAAAATTTAGAAAATGAACAACAGACTCAATTGTTGGAAGTGTGTATTAATGCTTTCAGGTTTGCTTGGAATGGCTACCGTTTTTTCATAATAACATTCACCAAGGATTAAATTAGGGTTGTAAATAGTAACTATTTACAACCCTTTTTTTATATAATTTACAACCCATTTTATATCTAATTTGATGAAAAAATTAATCATACTAGGAATTATAAATATTGCAATAATGACCATTGTTTTTTCCTGTAAAGAAGAGAAAAAAGTACAAAAGGTTCATATTCACAAAAAGGCAGAAGCCCATCAGATAGTCTACGAATGCCCTATGAAATGTGAAAAAGGGAAATTTTATGACACTTCTGGAAAATGTCCTGTTTGCAAAATGTCATTAATAAAAATTGAACACGAAGAAAATAAAAACCATTTAGAACATAATCATAAATAACTAAAAAAGAAACACCAACACAAATATGATGCAAACAGTAAACAGCTTTGGTGCAGACAGGAAGAAAAAATAAATCACCAAACAAACAAACAAACAAACAAACAGGTTGTTCTATTCACAATGATTCAGAAAATCATTCTGATGATGTTCATAAACGCTAAAGCGAAAGAAATGTCTGCCGAAGATAAATAACACGGCTGTTCGCACGATCTAGAGCACAAGCATTAAAAAGTAGAACATAAATGAGTATTGTTTTCTGTACTCATTTGCATTATAAAAATTTTGATTAAAAAGACAGAAGAATGAAAAACAAAATAAATTTGTTACAAATAACCAATTTAGTGGTGTTGTTTTTTTGCATAAACTTTGCAAATGCCCAGAATTTAGACATTGATGTTTTAAGAAACATAAATCATAATAGGAACAAATCACTGGATCCAGCATTAAAAGGAATTACAAATAGTCTAGCTCCTGTAAGTATTGGAACTCCAATTATTATGTACTCTGTCGGATTGATAATGAAAGATAGTACAGTCAAAAAGAAAGCTATTTTTATTGGAGAAGCCTTTTTGGCTTCAGGATTTATAACATTTGCTTTAAAAAAAACAGTAAATAGAGAACGACCATTTGTAACTTATCCAGATATTGAGCAAGTTACAACAGCAACCGGACCTTCTTTCCCATCAGGGCACGCTTCTTTAGCTTTTGCAACTGCCACTTCCTTGAGTATGGCGTATCCAAAATGGTACATTATTGCTCCTTCGTTTGCGTGGGCAAGTGCAGTAAGCTATTCTCGTATGGTATTGGGTGTTCACTATCCAAGTGACGTTTTAGCTGGCGCAATCATAGGAAGCGGATCAGCTTATCTTTCCTATAAATTTAATAAATGGGTTAATAAAAAACAGAGGAAAAAAATCCCACAACTTTGGGAATAAATAGTTCTTTTTATTTAAAATCAAATACTTATGTTTTATATATAGTAAAAATAAAAAGGTTACAAACATTCTAAAACGAAAGAAATACCCAACATCTGCAATGAAGTCTTTAAAAAACTTAAACCTATCCCAAACTGCCAGTATCATTGATGATTTTGAAAACTATTTCAAGGCAGTAGAACCGATTAGGCAATGCTTTTAGGAAGTATATTTCTTGTAATAAAAGATGAAGGAGAAATGGTCTCTGGATTCTCATAACTAAAAATACAATTTAAAAAAATGAAAAATATATTTAACAAACGATTTTCATTACTATATTCATTTATATCAACTTATGTTCTGATTTCTTTCGGGATAAGAATTTCCCTTTATGCTTTATCATTTGATGATATTGATTTTTCTCTTATTTCAATTATCAAAATTTTCAGTTTAGGATTTTTCTTTGACCTATCAGTAGCTTTGTTTTTTTCTACAATTTATTATTCATATCTACTTGCTTTACCTTCAAAACTTGTCGGTAGCATACTTGATAAGGTAATTACTTATTTTTTAATGGGTATTTTACTATTCATTAGTATTTTTTCTTTTGTTGCGGAATTTCCATTTTGGGAGGAATTCAATACAAGGTTTAACTTTATTGCTGTTGATTATTTAATATATACTTATGAAGTTTTTGAAAATATAAATCAATCCTATCCAATCCCATTAATAATTTTGGTTCTATTTACTTTAATCTTCATTATATATGTCATTTATAAGAAGAAAAATGTTTTTAGGGAAACATTCACAGAAAAACCAAAATTTAAAGAAAGGCTTTTTAATGTTTTACCTTTATTACTAGTAACATTACTTTTCGCTTTTTTTGCAAAAAATAAACTTGCAGAATGGAGTATCAATAATTATGAAAATGAATTAAGCAAAAATGGTGTTTTCTCTTTTTTTTCAGCATTGCATTCAAACGAGTTAGATTATACAACATTTTATAAAACATTGCCTAACAAAGAAGCATATAAAATAGTAAAAAAGGAATTGCTTCAAAACAATCAAGAATTTACAAATCAAGAAAAAGATGCGATTACAAGAAACGTAAGTGGCTCAAAAGAACAAGCCCCTAATATAGTTTTAATTGCTATTGAAAGTTTTAGTGCCGATTTTTTAAAACAATTTGGAAACCAACAAAATCTAACACCTAATTATGAAGCATTAGCAAAAAACAGCATATTCTTTACTAATATGTATGCTACAGGTACAAGAACTGTTCGAGGTATGGAAGCACTCACACTCTGCGTTCCACCAACACCAGGAAACAGTATTGTAAGAAGACCAAATAATGAAAGTATATTTTCAATAGCTACGATATTAAAAAAGAAAAATTATGATTTAAGTTTTATATATGGAGGCGATGGCTATTTTGATAATATGAACACTTTTTTTGGCGGTCAAGGGTTTAATATAATAGATAGAAACAGAGGAAATCCGCTATCTGATAATATTAAAACAAAACGATTTGCAATAGAAGACAACGAAGTAACATTTGAAAATGCTTGGGGAATTTGTGATGAAGATAGTTATACTCAATCTATAAAATATGCCAATATAAATTCAAAAAAAAACAAACCTTTTTTTCAATTTATAATGACAACATCTAACCATAAACCCTATTCATTTCCTAATGGAAGAATAAATATGGTACAAGGAAGTAGAGAAAGTGCAGTAAAATATACTGATTTTGCTTTAGGACAATATATTAAAAAAGCGAAAACAAAACCTTGGTTTTCAAATACAATTTTTGTAATTGTTGCTGACCATTGTGCCAATAGTGCTGGTAAATGGGAAATAAATATTGAAAATCATCATATTCCAGCAATGATTTACAATTTGAATAATCAAAAACAAAAAATCAATAAACTTGTATCGCAAATTGACCTAATGCCAACAGTATTTGGATATTTGAATTGGAATTATCAAACAGAACTTTATGGCAAAGATATTAATATAATGAAACCTAATGAAGAAAGAGCTTTAATTGGAAATTATAGAACATTAGGATTATTAAAGAATAAATATTTTACAGAAATAAATGACCGAAAAAAAGTAAATAATTATATATGGGATGCAGAAAAGAAAATAATGAAAAAAATAGAAAATAAAAATTTAATTGATTTAGAAAAATTAACTGTTTCTTATTACCAAACTGCGAGTGAACGATTCAAAAATGGTAAGATGAAACAAAGTAATTAATTATAAATGATTATGTTTTTGTTCTAGATGGATTTTGTCTAAATAATTAAAAAATTAATTTATGCTATTAAATAAAAGAATATCAATATTCACATTTTTGAAACAAATAAAATTTGACATAACTGCCATTCTAATCTATGCTATAGTAGTAGGAATTGCTGACCAGTACGGTTTTCTGTCAAAAATAGAAATACCAATTGCTATGAGTGCCATAATCGGAACTGCATTATCATTATTACTGGCTTTTAGAACAGCCCAAGCTTATGAAAGATGGTGGGAAGCAAGAATAATTTGGGGTGCAATAGTAAACGATTCAAGAACTTTAATACGTCAAGTAAAGCAATTTTTACCAGAAAAAGACACTAAAATTGTGCAGGATTTTGCGTACCGTCAAATAATTTGGTGTTATGTTTTAGGAGAATCGTTGCGAAAATTATCGTATTCAAAAAAAGTATACGACTATGTTAAAGAACATAAATTATCAAAAAACAACATCCCAAATGCAATAATTAATCAACATAGTGAAGCACTATCTAAACTAGAAATTAGCGATTTCAAGCAAATACAGATTGACAGTACTTTAAGTCGCTTGTGTGACTCTATGGGAAAATGCGAACGTATTAAAAACACCGTTTTTCCAAAATCATACAGCTTATTGGTACATTTTTTTATTTATGTTTTTGCCACGCTTTTACCATTTGGGTTAGATGATAAATATGTTTTAGTAGAAATATTTTTAACAGCTTTGATACCTATAATATTTATAGCCATAGAACGAACGGCAATTATATTACAAGATCCGTTCGAAAATGTAACAACCGACATTCCAATGACAAGTCTTGCAATAACAATAGAAATAAATATTAAAGAATTGATAGGCGATACAGATTTACCAATTGTAGAAAAGCCAAAATCGTTTTATATAATGTAATATATAAATTATGGATATAAATGCAGAATTAATTATTGTTTCCAAACTGATTGTCTCCTTTTTATTAGGAGGATTTATTGGTTTAGATAGAGAAAAACACGGTCAAGATGCAGGAATAAGAACGTATGCAGCCGTATGCATTGGCGCAACCTTGTTTACAGCTATTACAGCCCATTTGGTAAATAACCCAGCGGATACTTCAAGAGTAATTGCAAATATTGTAACAGGCGTTGGTTTTCTAGGTGCTGGAATTATTTATCGTAATTCTAGTGCAGGAACATCACACGGATTAACAACAGCCGCAACCGTATGGTGTACATCAGCAGTTGGTGTTGCTGTTGGATTAAATATGTTTATTATAGCAATAATAGGTTCGGTTGCTTTATACTTTTTACTTTCATTACACCATCTTAAATGGTATATTAAATGGAAGAAAAAAATGTTTAGTGAACACGGAGAAGAAAATGAGAATGATTAAATAAAATATTCTTAATTAATTTAAAATGATTTAAAAATGAAAAATACAGATCCAAAACACAAGCACACTTATGATGCTCAAGGCAAAATGACTTGCTGTTCACAAGAAGAAAAAATAAATAAAATAGCAGATAAGCAGGTAAAAAAGAAATCTAAAAAAGAAAGCTGTTGTAGCATCGAACACGATGATACAAAGGCTAAAAAAATAGTAAAGGACCAGCACAATCACGATGAGCATTCGGATGATGACGGACACGACCATTCAGGCGGTAATCAAACGACGTTTCAAATGTTCTTGCCAGCAGTTATAAGTTTTGTGCTATTACTCATTGCTATTGGTTTTGATAATTATTTTCCACAAACTTGGTTCACTGGCTGGGTGCGTATTTCTTGGTATGTAGTAGCTTATGCTCCTGTGGGTTTTCCGGTAATAAAAGAAGCTTTTGAAAGCATACGTAAAGGCGAAATCTTTTCAGAATTCCTATTAATGAGTATTGCTACAATCGGAGCATTCGCTATTTCCGAATATCCTGAAGGAGTTGCTGTAATGCTGTTTTATGCTGTTGGCGAAGTATTTCAGACATTGGCAGTTCAAAGAGCAAAAAGCAACATCAAATTATTATTGGATCAAAGACCTGATACCGCTACAGTTATCAAAGAGGGCAATACTATTGATAAAAAAGCAGCTGAAATTGTCATTGGAGAAATAATCCAATTACGCCCAGGAGAAAAATTAGCACTCGACGGAAAATTACTTTCAGATAATGCTTCCTTAAACACAGCAGCATTAACAGGAGAAAGCAAACCAGATACAAAACAAAAAGGAGAAACCGTTCTTGCAGGAATGATTAACCTGAATACAGTTGTTCAAGTCGAAGTGACAACGGCTTACACTGATAGTAAGTTGTCAAAAATCCTTGAGATGGTGCAAGATGCCACGGCTAAAAAAGCACCTACCGAACTATTTATTAGAAAGTTTGCTAAAATTTACACTCCAATAGTTGTGTTTTTAGCAATTGCAATTTGTTTAATTCCAATGCTATTTGTCGAAAACTACGTTTTCAGCGATTGGTTGTACAGAGCATTAGTTTTCTTGGTTATTTCCTGTCCTTGTGCGCTGGTAATTTCTATTCCTTTGGGATATTTTGGAGGTATTGGTGCAGCAAGTAAAAATGGAATTTTAGTAAAAGGCTCGAATTTTCTAGATATAATGGCATCTATTCAAGTAGTCGTTATGGATAAAACTGGAACGCTGACCAAAGGCGTTTTTAAAGTTCAAAAAGTGGTAGCCGTTGATATTCCGGAAGCTGATTTAATAAAATTCACAGCAGCATTAGAAACCAAATCCACACATCCGGTAGGAACTGCTATTATTGAATATGCCAAAGGTTCAGAAAAAGAGGTAACAGTTACCGATGTCGAAGAAATTGCAGGACACGGATTGAAAGGTAATGTAGAAGGAAAAGAAATATTGGCAGGAAATGTAAAATTAATGAAGAAATTCAATATCAGTTACGATGCAGAAATTGACAATACACCATTTACAATAATAGTTATTGCCATCAATCAAAAATATGCAGGATACTTTCTAATTGCTGACGAAATAAAAGAAGATGCAAAAACAGCTATCGAAAGTTTGCATAAAATAAACATCAAAACCGTAATGCTTTCGGGAGATAAACAAGCCGTTGCAGATGCTGTTGCAAAAGAATTAAATATCGATCAAGCCTATGGCGATTTGTTACCTGAAAACAAAGTAGAAAAAGTAGAGGAACTTAAATCACAAAACCTAAAAATTGCTTTTGTGGGCGATGGTGTAAACGATGCACCAGTGGTTGCCCTTGCCGATGCCGGAATTGCAATGGGTGGTTTAGGAAGCGATGCCACTATTGAAACTGCAGATATTGTTATTCAAAATGACCAGCCTACAAAAATTTTTACAGCTATAAATATTGGTAAAAAAACAAAACAAATAGTGTATCAGAACATTGGTTTAGCATTCGCTGTAAAAGCAGTTGTTTTGGTTCTTGGAGCAGGAGGTTTAGCTACAATGTGGGAAGCCGTTTTTGCAGATGTTGGTGTAGCAATGTTAGCTATTTTAAATGCTATTAGAATTCAAAGAATGAAGTTTTAATATCAAATATTAGTTTGATAAATCTATTTAGAATGTTATCACAATTGATTTTACTTCAATATAATCAATTGTGATTTTTCAACTAAAAAAAGCTGTTTTTTTTTTATACTTCTGATCATATATGAAACAAAAATACATTTTAGAAAACTACGATAGAATATTAAAAGAAATCAAAAATCCAAAGATTATTTTCAGCAATGATTTAATACCTTTTTTGGAAAAATTCACTTCAGAAAGTTACCTGATTTACCAAATAGATTTTATTAAAAAAAATGGTAAAATAAAATACATTGTCAAAAAACCAATCCATAATCTACATCCAAAAGAAACAAAAGTAAATTTCAAAGAATCAGATATTCCTTCTGAATTTAAACCATTAATTCCAAAAATACTAGATGAATTAAACATTCTGGAGCATCAAATTAATTTGCGTTGGTGTACCAAAAACGGCAATACTTTATACATTTTAAAAGCGTGTGAAATAGAAGATTTATCCCAAGAAAAACGTTTCTTTCTGTATTGTTATCATTCACTCAAAGATGAAAACATAAAAATCAAGAAAATAAATAAAGAACGGGTTTTCAAATTAAAAACAAAAAAGAGAATTGAACAGTACATTCATCGAAAACAGTATGCACTTGAAAATTTAGCCCATAAATTAATCAAAGAAATCAACCCTTCAAACGCATCAGACCTCTACCAATTTTCTAATAATTATGATAAAATTGATTGTCTAAAAATTTCCTATATTTATCTTGAAAAATTACTCCGCTTTATCGAAAAAGAATATCGTAACTACTTAAATGTGGATATTAAAATACCATATCGTTCCACTTTCGTTAAAGAATTTGAAATTACAAACAAACTCAACGAAGTCAAATCACGATTATTAGAAAGTAACATAAACGATAACTTATTAAAATTAACTTTCGAACCATTACTAAAAATTGAAACAATAAACATTAAGGAAAAATTGACCTATTATGAGTTCAATTATTGTTCAGAATTTATCTTGACACTACACAAACAGATCAACTCCGAAAATAATTCCGAAGAGACAATCAAAGACTGCCTTTTCGATTTAAACTTCAATTCATTGCAATTTTTTAAATACTTAACTGTTGAGGTTTTGCAAGAACTAGAAACACAGGAAAACAATATCAAAAAAATAGATATTCTATACCGATTCCTTAAAAATTACAATCAAAAACAAAGTAGGAACGCTATAAAATATAAGTCAAACTTACCATCATTAAAAGAACAAATCATTGGTTGGTTAGAAGAAGAAGTAGAATATTTAACCAAAAAAGTAAAACTAGAAGCCAATCAAAATATTGCTAATGATGAAGAAAAAATCAAATTCTTAACAGGCTTATCAGTGGCGCAATTAAGTTATTTCTTTGGTTTATTGATGGAAACAGGAATTATAAAACACAAAAACCAAACCGATGTTTTTAGATTCATTTCGGAAAATTTCAAAACAAACAACACCGAAAAAATTTCAGTCGATAGCATAAAAGTAAAATACTATAATGTCGAAAGCACTACTAAAAATGTACTTCGAGAAAAAATAATAGAATTAGTTGGTCTCACGAAGTTCTAAAACTTCTCGCATCATTCTCCAACCAAAACCAACCATTCCAAGCAACACCTCATCCTCAATTTGAAGTAACGAAGTAAGATTTGGAATTTTATGCAATTCCATAAATTGTTGCAATTCGGGACTAATTACAATTTCATTTTTCATAATAATATCTTTTTAATATATACGAAAAAAAAATCCATTTTGGCATTGGTACAAACAACAGCGTGGGACATCGATCACCAGCCAAAGAGGTACGACCAAGCACCTACAGCTCCGATAAACCGAGCCCACGCATAGCGTAGGCGAACAGTTTACTTGTAGAGCTGATTTTGAAATTTGGTCGTTTTCTTTGGCTCGAAATAACTTTCGCAATATATTTTATAGTGGTTTTATCACTATTCTGTATTCATTAGGCAAATTTAGGTATAATTGTATCAAAATAGCAATCAAAAACACATAAATAAAAAAAGTTTTCAATCTAATTGCTTGATTTTACTGGAGTTTGTTGGGGGTTACGGAACCCCCTGTAACTGTTTTGGTATTACTTTATTATTTCTCTTTGTCCGAAATATTTAAAACCACAACATTATGGCAATCGAAGTTATCACTCGCGAAGATTTGAATGAATTTCGCACACTCCTACTTTCCGATTTAAACGCAATGTTTAATTCAAAACCACAACAGCAAAAACAATGGCTCAAATCTTCCGAAGTCAGAAAGTTGTTAAACATTTCTCCAGGTACTTTACAAAATCTTCGCATCAATGGAGTACTATCTTATACCAAAGTTGGCGGAATAATTTTCTATGCTTATGCTGATTTGCAAAAAGTATTAGAAACTAACAAAGTCGAAGCAACTCCCAATTTGTTCAATCCTAAATGGCTGGTAAGATGAATTATATCAAACACCTCACAGGTTTTTTCAATCGCATTGCCCTTGAAAATTCACTCAATCCAACACACATCAGTTTATATTTAACACTTTTTCAATGTTGGAATGTCAATCGGTTCAAGAATCCCATCACAATCTCCAGAGACGAAATGATGAAAGGAAGCAAAATTGCATCAAAAGCTACCTATCATAAGTGCATTAAGGAATTACAAAGATTAGGATTTTTAGACTACCAACCCTCTTTCAATCCGTATTCTGGAACATTGGTTTTTGTACATAATTTATCCGAAGGCTACATCGAAAAACCAATTATTGAAGAAAAAACCAATTCAAATAATGACCCAACCACACCATTTTTTGAACCAAGCAAACCAAAAAATGAACCTGTTAATGGTAATGTTGCTGAACAGGTTAATGAACTGCCTTATATATATAATAATAAACAAACATCTAAAAACAATAAAAACATAGATATAGACACCAATTTTCAAAATTTTGATAATGATTTGTTTTTAAAAAATGAAACTGCTGAACAAAAAGAAAAAAGTTCCGGCAAAAAAGAAAAAGTAAAATCCCCGACATTAGAACTGGTCAAAGAATATTTCAAGTTTCAAAATTTTACCGAATTTGAAGCAGAACGATTTTTCAATTATTACTCCAGTATCGGTTGGCTCATTGGAGGAAAAACCAAAATGAAAGATTGGCAAGCTGCTGCACGAAACTGGATGTTGAATACACCTAAATTTTCGGTCAATTTACCAAATCCACAAGCCCAAAAAGCAAATCCGCAACCTAGAGCCTACAACCTCAACGCAACCATTGATAAAAATTATGCAGAACCATTGTAATCAGATTTGTCATTGCGAGGAGTTGCGAGGCACGAAGCAAAGCAATCTACGTTTTGACAAATAAAAAATCAAATTTTCAAAACGATGAATTCACAATACAATTATCCCGAAATAATGGCTTGGTTGGAAAGTAAGGGAAAACTACAGTTTGGCGAAAAGTTCCATTTTAGAGAAGCGGACATAATCAATATTCAAAAACTGATTTGCTATTTTCTAAAAGATGAGGTTATGGCAACCCATTTTAATTTAGATCTATCCAAAGGAATTTTACTCTCTGGACCAGTCGGCTGCGGAAAAACAACATTAATGACATTGATGCGACACGTTGCACAACCAAACTACAAATTTATAATGAAAACTTGTAGAGACATCAGTTTTGAATTCATCAAAGACGGCTATCAAACTATTCACAAATACAGTAACGGAAACAATTCATATAGTGAATACAGAAACTATTGCTTCGATGATTTAGGCGTAGAAACCAACCTTAAATACTACGGAAACGAATGCAACGTAATGGCAGAAATTATACTTTCCAGATATGATATTTTCATTTCAAAACAAGTCATAACACACATAACCAGCAATCTTTCCGCTTCTGAAATCGAAACTACCTACGGCAATCGGGTGCGTTCACGCTTACGGAATATGCTTAATCTAATTGCTTTTGATAAGGATACAAAAGACAAACGATAAAGTCATTTTGACCAACAAACAAAACTTAAAAATTCTACAAATGAGAAAAACAAACACCTTCTGGAACTGGTTCCAAGACAACAATAAAACTATTCAAAACATAGCAAATGAAACACCTAAAAATCAAAAACACATTAGTTTTTGGATCGATAAACATTTGAAATTCTATTGCAAAGAATTAGATTTTATACTCGTTTTTTCAAAAATAAAAACAACCAAATCCGAAATGATAATTACGGCAAATGGCAATCCGGATTATTTCCACCAAGTAATACATTTAGTTGACAATGCACCTCAACTCAAGAACTGGAAATTTACAGCATTTATTCAACCAACATCCGAAATATACAAAATTAGTATTGGACTTGATGACCCATACATTTTTCAAGATATTACACTAAAAGCAAGTGAACTCAAATTTACTCCACTGGATTACGAAGAAGAAAAATCAAAAGTAGATCTAATTATTTACCTAAAAAACTACGCATTACATTGTGATAATAAAACGTTGCAACAAGCCATTTTTATAGTAATTCAAGATTTATTAGGAGAGAAATCCCTATTTCAAAATATCAATTTAGTTCAATTGGCACAAATGCCCGACAACGATAATGGATTAATTCACTTGTACGAATTGCAGTTTTATATTGATGAAATAAATGCTTTCAAAAAAAATATAATTCCATAAAAATATAAGTTTTTTTCTATCCAAAATACCTACTTGGTTTTTGATAAACATTATGCCTACTTTTGCAGTCTTGATTGATACTTTTTAAAATATGGAAGAAACAGCCGAAAGAATACTTGAGATTTTACAAGATTATCATTGTGATTTTCCAGCGACTAAATACGAAATGTCGGTCGAACATATTACAAAATGGGCAAATCAATTTGAAGATGATGCAGCATTCGTACTTTCAGAATTATTACATTTTCTGCCCCAAATTTACATTTCTAAAAGCAAAGCAATCGAATTACTTAAACAAAGATTGATAGACTTTCAAAATCTTTACAAGTACCAAACAATGAATGAATTCATTATGAATACGCATTTCATTGATGTACAAAAAGAAGAAAAAAGTCAAAAACAAATCCTAACATTAGTCAAAGAAATCATTAATAATGGCTTTGGAATTAATTATGATCTAACAATAAACGAACCTAAAAAGCATCATATTTATTTTGATGATGTGTTAGCAACTGGAGGAACTATCTATAAAGATATTTCCATTTGGTTAACTGAAAATTTCCAAGATGTTGTTGAAAATAAAAAAACCTTTGCATTAAGTTTGTTCTGTTTTCATCAATTGGGTTATGGTAATATGAAATGGGGATTAATGCAAGATGAACAATTAAAAAAACTATTTGACACCTTTGAAGTAAGTAATAATATCATTGAGAAAGTCGTACAAACTAAAACCAATTACATTATAGAAAACCAAGCAAAATGGAGTAATCAAAGATTAAATTGTGCATATCCTTTGCAAGAACAATCAAAAGATGTCTTGGTTTATTTAACCAATTTTAGCGAAAGTAGTAGCAAAGTACAAGCATTTAGAACACCCAATACACCGTTAATCGAAACCTTTTTTACAAATAGTGAAAACAGAAACAAACTCGAAAAAATATTTACCGAAAAGGGGTTGGAATTATTAAAAAAAGTAAATTCAGATGAAGTTGATTTTGCTAAAAGACCATTAGGATATACTGTAAGAAGTCATAAAACTTTAGGAACAGGAACTTTGTTTTTTACTTGGCGCAACATATCTAATACTTGCCCTTTAGTATTTTGGTGGGATGTACCTAGCCACAACTGGACACCATTATTTTGTCTCAAAAACAGAGGTATTTAATATTTTTTCACTAATTTGGCACTATGAAAATTTCAGAAAGAACATATAACAGTTCAGAAGTTATTGCTTTTAAAAGCACTAAAGAAGAATTTGGAGGTTTATCAAATATGGCTCCTGGTTATTCTATTCGTGTAAATGACGTAATTATCCCTTCCGCTGAAGCTTTATACCAAGCGTGTAGATTTCCTTTGTTTCCTCATATTCAAGAAGAAATAATCAATCAAAATAGTCCAATGACGGCTAAAATGGTTAGTCGAAAATACACCACACACACTAGACAAGATTGGGAAGAAATCAAATACGCTGTAATGTATTGGGTGCTAAAAGTAAAACTATCTCAAAATTTAGATAAATTCTCTAAAGTTTTAAGTAAAACCGGTAATACTCCAATCGTTGAATTATCTCATAAAGACAAAGACTGGGCAGTTATACCTTACACAAAAGACACACTAAAAGGTAAAAATGCGTTGGGTAGATTACTAATGCAGCTTCGTTCAGAATTTATTATAAATAACAATAATATAGAATGTGTTTGTCCTCCAAACATTAATGGTTTTATGCTATATGGTTCAGAAATAGAAACCGTTTGCAATCCCGAAACTGAATTAGAAAACAAATTACTTTTCGATT
>ERZ650302.366-NODE-366-length-24400-cov-6.239844_pt1 | contig 24400 bp, 17 predicted proteins | sample MGYA00376238_ERZ650302 | MGnify/ENA primary metagenome ERZ650302 (study PRJEB26733, sample SAMN07839298) | wastewater metagenome | biome: urban; feature: wastewater treatment plant; material: waste water | place: USA: North Carolina | collected 2016-04-28 ... | reverse complement strand
CTGACTGTTACTAATAGGTCGAGGGCTTAATCTGGTTAATAACGGAGAAAAACAAGTACAATGAAATACGGATTTTGCAGACGTGTCTGCATAAATCTGGATTTAATTGGACGCAGATTTGCGAAGCAAATCCATCGAGATGAAGCGAAGCGGAATCGAGATGAGTTTTCGGTGTGGATTAAAGAAAAACAAATCGGATTTGTATGAAGTTTTGAAGGTACATACTTATTAAATATGAATTATTTAAGACATCCAATGAGATGTCTTTTTTTTGTAAAAAATAATAAAAAAATAATGAAAAAATAATGAAATAATAATTAAAAACTGCTATAATGTTTTCGGTTACTTATCGAAAACATTAATTTATTAAGGAGGTTGTTATGGAACAAAAGAAACAGGAGCCAATTCGTGATGCGAGACAGCTTGGAACGGCCAAGATGCTTATTCTTGGTTTGCAGCATATGTTTGCTATGTTCGGCGCAACAATTCTTGTGCCTATTCTTGTATCAGGATATTTTCAGAAGGCTTGTGGGGAGCCGCTTACCAGAGGTCTTTCTGTATCGGTTACCCTATTTTGTGCAGGCTTTGGCACGCTTATATTTCATCTGTGTACAAAGTTTAAGGTACCGGCTTTTTTGGGTTCGTCATTTGCTTTTTTAGGAGGCTTTTATACTGTTGCAAACCTTGACAGTGGTATGTATGCAGATATGGCTGTCAATGATAAGGCCGCGTATGCGTGTGGTGGAATATTTGTTGCAGGTATGCTTTATTTCGTACTTGCACTTATCATTAAGCTGGTTGGAATTAAGCGTGTAATGCGCTTTCTTCCACCTGTAGTGACAGGACCTATTATCATATGCATTGGTCTTTCACTTGCCGGCTCAGCTATCAATAATGCTTCAACAAACTGGGTTCTTGCAATTATTGCACTTGGAGTTATAATTATTTTCAATATATGGGGAAAGGGCTTATTTAAGATCATTCCTATTCTAATGGGAGTAATTATTTCCTATGTTGTGGCTCTTATTATGAATGCTGCTGGAATTACTAATCCTGATGGTTCAGCAATTCTTGATTTTACATCAATTGCATCATCTGCGTGGGTCGGAATACCTAAATTTCAGTTCATGAAGTTTGATATTACGTCCATTCTTGTTATGGCGCCTATCGCTATTGCGACTATGATGGAGCACATTGGCGACATGTCTGCTATTTCTGCTACAGTAGAGCAGAACTTTATTGCTGATCCGGGTCTTCATAGGACACTTATAGGTGATGGAATTGCAACTGCATTCGCAGGAGCCATCGGAGGACCGGCTAATACAACATATGGTGAGAATACAGGAGTGCTTGAGCTGTCTAAGGTATATGATCCGAGAGTTATCCGTATTGCGGCTGTTTTTGCTATTGCACTTTCGTTTATTCCAAAGTTTTCGGCTGTAATATCTACTATGCCATCAGCGATTATTGGTGGAGTTTCATTTATGCTTTATGGAATGATTTCAGCAATAGGAGTTAGAAATGTTGTTGAAAACAAGGTAGATCTGACTAAATCAAGAAATCTGATTATTGCAGGTGTTATTTTTGTATGTGGTCTTGGCTTTGGAAATGGACTGACATTTACTGTAGCAGGAACATCAATTACACTGACAGCTTTGGCAATTGCAGCTATCGCAGGGATTTTCTTAAATGCTATTCTGCCGGGAAATGATTACGAGTTTGGAAAGAATCCTGATGGAGATGCAAGCAGGGGTGTGTATATGATGAACACTGACAATGATGAGGAAGAGGAATCATAGAAGTTAATTTGTATTTAGACTGATTTGTTAGTTGTAACAGTAAATAATTTAACAAACATTAAAAAGATATTAATAATATTTTACTTGATAAAGTTATATATATTCTCTACAATAAACTGGTATGGTGTATTTTCATAATTCACTTTACCAGTTTTTTTTAAGGGGATTAGATTTAATGGACAGAAAAAAGATATTTTGGGCGATAGCTTCTGTTTTTATAGCTATCTTGAGCATATGGACTGTTGTCTCACAGAGCAAGCATTTTTCGTTTGAAATTCTTATGAGTTTTATCAGAAATGCAAATAAAGGCTGGCTTTTTATGAGTTTTGTTTGTACGTTTGGGTTTATTTGGTTTGAAGGCTTTGCTCTGGTACGCATGGCAAGACACTTTGGGTATAAAACCAGCGCGATTGATGGTACTGTGTATGGTGGAGCCGATGTGTATTTTTCGGCTATTACACCATCGGCATCGGGAGGACAGCCAGCCAGTGCGTATTTCATGATAAGGGATGGCATACCGGGCTATGCTGCTACAGTGGCCCTGCTGATTAATCTTGTTATGTATACACTTTCACTTTTAACAATTGGCTTACTATGCATGATTTTTAAGTATCCATTGCTGAAAAATTTCTCAGGTATTTCGCGGATATTTATATGTTTGGGGATTGTGGTGCTGATTTTTCTGGCTCTTGTATTTTATATGCTGCTAAGGAAGGGAAGCATACTATACTCAATTTGTGATAGTCTTATCCGGCTTTTTGAAAAAATACATATAATACGGCATGGTGACAGGCTTCGAATAAAGCTTAAAAATACTATGAAAGAATATCAGGAGTGTTCAAACAGTATCACAGGGCAGACCGGGCTTCTCATCGAGATTTTCTTTTGGAATATAATGCAGAGAGTTTCACAGCTTTTGGTATCGTTTATGATTTTTATGGCAGTCGGCGAAGGCGTAAATAAGGCAGTTGATGTGAGTGTGATACAGTGTTTTGTGGCGATGGGCTCCAATTGTGTGCCTATACCCGGTGCTATGGGCGTGGCTGATTATATTATGATTGATGGGTTTAAACAGCTTGTTGGTAGTAATGCAGCAAATATGGAGCTTTTGTGCAGGGGAATGACATTTTATGGAAGTGTCATAACAAGTGCTGTTATTATTCTTATTGGATATATAATTAGAAAAAAAGTAGCAAAATAGTCTAGTACTTTTGCACAATAATATATTGTTATATTTGTTAAAATGTGTTATTATTCTATAGTAATATATTAGATATTTTTTATGAAGGTATTGGACAATGAGTAGCAATGATAGTACTGCTAAGGAGCAGAGCTTTCTATTTAATGTAAACAAAATATTTCTTGTCATCCATCTGCTGATGCTATTTATGTTTTCATCATTAGGTGTAGATTTGATGGCAGGAGTCAGTCTGATCAGCATATGCTTTTATTTCCTTGCATTCAGTCTGACAAAATCTGAAAAACTGAGCATATATGTTTATAGTGTGGCTGTTGAGATATTGCTTTATATGATACTTGCGGTGGTTTGTCTCGGAATTCAATGTAATTTTCAGCTTTTTTTGATCGATGCAATGTTTTTTCTTTTTTCCATGGATTATGTGGTCCTCAGGAAGAAAAAAAAGAATCATGTTGCCATTCTGCTTTGCTGTGTATATGCTATTGCTCTGATTATTCTTTATATGCTTGATGGCTTTTACGCACCTTTATATAAGTTGGATTCTGTTGTAATTAAGAGTATTTCTATTGCTATGATTTCTGGTGTAGTTTTCTTGATAATAACATGTATGATGTGCCTTTTGCATTTTATGTCTTCCGAGGAGGGGGCAATGGAAAAGCAGGCACAGTTTGATGCGCTGACGGAGCTTCCAAATCGTTTCTATATGATGGCAAAGCTTAAGAATCTTTTTGAGGCTGAGAAGCAGGGGGAATATTTCCTTGCAATGATTGATATTGATGATTTTAAGAAAATTAACGATTCATTCGGACATAATGTAGGAGATGATGCACTTAAGATGCTCGCTCGTACTATCGTAAACAAGGCTCGAGGTGTTGAGCTTAGCTATTGCAGATGGGGAGGAGAAGAGTTTTTACTTCTTGGCAAATGTGTCGACGGAGAGGTGCCTAAGAATTTTCTCGATGAGCTTCGTGTGGAGATTAATTCAAAATCCTTCTGGACATCTAAGGGCAGCGGAAGGATGACAGTGACCATAGGTGCAGGGAAATATAAAGTGGGGCAGGATTACAAGGAATGGATTAATTTTGTTGACAAACAGCTTTATGTCGGAAAATGCACCGGTAAGAATAAGGTTGTATGCTGAGACATATTTCAAGGCTTTGACATTTTTAAATGAGCTGTAATCGTTGCTGGTCACACTGTTAGGCGTGAACAGTCACAATCGCATTGAAATTATATTGAAATTACAAATTTTAGTTGCATGAAGTCAATAATTGTGATAAAATATTGTCTGTTCGTAAGACGCCGGCATGTCGGAATGGCAGACGATGCAGACTCAAAATCTGTTGGGCGCAAGCCCGTGTGGGTTCAAGTCCCACTGCCGGCACTATTTGCAAAACCCCGTAAATCCAAGATTTTCAGTAAAATCAAGGGTTTGCGGGGTTTTTCTTTACTTACAATCTTTCAAAAAATTAAAGAAATTAGGGTACTTTTAAGAAAAATTTGCCCCCAAAAAGGTACCCAAAAATCTGCCATATAGGCTGTAATACCAGATAGTAAACAGGAGCATTATGATGATAAAAAAGATTTATAAAAAATATGAAATTATATTCAATGTTGTATTATTCTCGATTTTTCCGATTGCGGCTTTTTATCTTATGGAGTTCTACGAACATAATCCTTTTGAAGAAGTCAGATTTATGGCAGGTTTTTTTAATATTATTTTGTTTGAGCTGATTGCCTGGATTCTTTATTTTGTTACGGGCAGGGCGAAATGGGCACTTCGTGCAGTTTTTATCGTGGCCATGGTTTTTGGACTGATTAATCATTATGTTATGCTTTTCCGCTCGACTCCTTTTGTTCCATGGGATATTTTTTCAATTGGTACGGCGACAAGTGTTGCATCCAATTATGATTTCGCACCGACTGCAGGAGTAGTTGTTGTTACAGTTATATTTATAGCTCTTATTATGCTGATGCATTTTGTTGATTTCAGAATTAAGTGGAAATTCAGGTTCAGACTAATTCCGACAGTGCTTGGATTACTTGCGCTGTGTCTGTTTGTGAATGCCCTGCAGGATGAGGATTTCCAGACGGACAATTACCTGTATCCGTTTCTATTTACACCTGCATATATGACAAAGGTGAATGGAATGGCGGTGACCTTTGCGATGGATCTTAAGTTTGTGGCGGTTGATAAGCCTGATGGGTATAGCAGACAGAAGGCTAAGGAGCTGCTTGACAGCTATGCCGGTACAGATGATAATTCAGATGCAGCTAATAATACTGCAATTACAGATAAAAGTGATTATCCGAATATTATAGTTGTGATGGATGAGGCATTTTCAGACCTGTCAGTGCTCGGTGATTTTGATACAAATACAGACTATATGCCGTTTGTACACAGTCTTGAAAAGGGCAATGAGAACACTATAACAGGATATCTGAATACGTCTGTATGCGGTGGAAATACCGCCGATACCGAGTTTGAGTTTCTGACAGGCAATACGATGGCTTTTCTTCCGGTAGGAAGTATTCCTTATCAGCAGTATATAAAGAGCACGACACCTTCCCTTGCAAGCTATTTAAAAAGCATAGGCTACGCAACGTATGCACAGCATCCGTACTATGGCAGTGGATGGAACCGGGATACGGTCTATCCTCTTTTGGGATTTGACAATCTTTCGTTTATGCAGGATTATTCTAATCAGAGGTTTGTGCGCAAATATATAAGTGATGAGACATCCTTTGACAGGATTATTGAGACCTATGAGAACAAACCGGATGGTCAGCCGGCATTTATATTCAATGTCACTATGCAAAACCATGGTGGATACACGGATACCTACTACGGCTTTGACAATACGGTGACAGCGGATAAGCTCAATAATTCTGCACTTGACCAGTATCTTTCTTTGATTAAGCTGACAGACGAGGATTTAAAGAGCCTCATTGAATATTTCTCAAATGTGGATGAGAAAACTATAGTGGTATTTTTCGGTGATCATCAGCCAAATGATACTGTGGCAAGCTCTGTTCTTGCAGCAAACGGCATGGACTATAATAATTTATCAAATGAAGAGCTTAAGCTGCGCTATCAGGTGCCGTATGTTATCTGGGCAAATTATGATATTGATGAGGCTGCAGGAAAAGACACGAGCGTTAATTATCTGGCTGCAAACGTACTTAAAGCGGCAGGTGTGCCGACAAATGACTATCAGAGCTTTCTGCTAAAGCTGCAGGAGGAGTATCCAATTATATCAGCGGTACGCACGGATAAAACTGCAGATAAGACATTAGATAAAGCATCAAATAAATCAGACAAGGCAACCGGCAGCAAAAAGAAGCAGGCCGATTCGGATATGCTAAACGATTATAAGCTTTTGCAATATTACAGACTGTTTGACTGGGAGGATAAGTGATGAATTTTGTTAAAAAGCATCCACTTTTGACAGCGTTTTTAATTCCGTTTTTCATATGTATAATCATCTGTATAGGAAATGGTGTATATCCATTTGGCGATTACTGCCTTTTGCATATGGATTTGTATCACCAGTATCTGCCTTTCTTTAATGAGCTGTGGGAGAAGCTAAGAAATGGTGCGAGCCTCATGTATACATGGAATATCGGGCTTGGCAGTGATTTTGTATCGGTATTTGCCTATTATCTGGCGAGTCCGTTAAACTGGCTTGTGGTGCTTTTTCCAAAGAGCCATATTATTGAGTTTATCGAGCTGCTAATCATTTTTAAGATTTCGCTAAGCGGAGCAACATTTTTCTATTTTTTGAAGGAGCACTTTGTACTTCTTGGAAAGGATAACAGATATCACGATAATACATTTGTGCCGGCATTTGTTTTTTCTACGGCATATGCGCTTTCCGGCTTTGTAGCTGCGTATAGCTGGGATGTCATGTGGATGGATGTTGTGGCGGTTGCACCGCTTGCGGTAGTAGGACTTGAGAAGCTTGTGCGGGACAAAAAGCCGGTGCTTTACTATGTATCACTGGCACTTTGTATATTGTCAAACTATTATCTGAGCATCATGCTTTGCATCTTTTTGGTATTCTGGTTTGCATGGCTTTTCTTTACGCAAAATGGCGGTAAAATGGCTGCAATTGTGAGATTTGCCGTTTACTCGCTTTTGGCTGGAGGCACTGCGATGGTGCTAATCATCCCGGAGCTTATCATTTTAAGCTACAGCGGTTCGTCGGGCATCGAGTTCCCAAAGCAGATAGAGTGGTATTTTAATCTCTTATCGGAGGTCGGCAGGATGTGCACGACAGCAAGTGTCTATGAGGGTGCAGAGAACTGGCCGAATCTGTATGCCGGAGCCTTTAGTGTGATGCTTTTGATACTGTTTGTGCTCAATAAAAGGATTAATTGGAAGAAAAAAATAGCTCCTGTATTGTTTGTGTTGTTTTTCATGGCAAGCTTTGCCAATAAACAGCTTGACTTTATATGGCACGGACTGCATTTTCCGGATTCGCTGCCTGGCAGACAGTCGTATCTGTATGCATTTCTTGTATTGACCATAGGCTATGCTACAGTAAGAAAGTGGCGTGGCATAAGACTGTGGCATATTGGCGTGGCAGTGGTATTTGCATCGGCGCTTATGGCAGTAAGCACGATGTTTGCCGATGAGGATGTGACAGAGTATTATGCAGTTATCATAAGCATATTGTTTGTTGCGCTGTACGGCATTATGACAGTACTTTTAAAGCTTGCAGCAAGGAAAAACAGGGAGCTTTTGATGGTCATAACATGCGGTATTGCGATTGTGGAGCTGGCTGTCAATATGGCTGTGACAGGACTTGGATGTACCGGCAGAAGCAGCTACAATGCCAATGTGGACGATATGCAAAAGGCACTTAAGCTGGCAAAAGAGGATGCAGCTGACAACGATGTACCATTTTACAGGGTTGAGGATACAGGCCGACTAACTAAAAATGATGACACACGATACGGCTATGCTTCTGGAACACAGTTTTCTTCCCTGATGAATATAAATGTGAGCCATTTTTATCAGGCTCTTTATATGGAGGGAGGCAAGAATTTCTACTGTTATAACGGTGCCACACCTGTCACGTCAGCCATGCTTTCGGTCAGATATATGGTTACAAAATCAATACAGCCACAGAATGAGCTGACTACACTTGTGGGAAAATGCGGAAATCACTATCTGTATCGGAATAACTACACACTTCCGCTTGGTTTTATGATGGATGAGGGAGTGATTGATGCGTGGAAGCCATCCTCGTCATCGAAAATCTATTCGATTAATTCCCTTGGCAGGCTCCTTGGCGCAGCAGATGATACGCTGACCCTGACAGAGTGCATTCAGGACGAAAATCCGGGAACTACGACTCTCACCTTTGACCATGACGGATATTATTATGCGGCATACGATTCGTGCAGCACTGACAGTCTGACCTTCAGCCACGGAGAGTATGAGACCACATACTCGAAGACCACTCACAGGTATCTGTTTGACCTGGGATATGTGAAGGCGGGGGAGACAGTTTCCGTCACAAACACTGATGCCGATGCTGTACGATTTAATGTATACGAGCTTTCCATTGCTGCAGTTGAGAGTGCTTACAATACACTCAATGAGCAGACACTCTCGGTGGATGATTTTTCAGATACACACATAAGCGGACACATTGATGTGAAGCAGGCAGGACAGCTTGTGCTTTCTATTCCGAGTGAAAAGGGATGGACTATGAAGGTGGATGGGAAGGATGCAGAGTATGAGGATTTTTCAGATACCTTTGTGAGCATTCATCTGGATGAGGGAGAGCATGAGATAGAGCTTTATTATGAGACACCGGGGCTTAAGGCAGGTGCAGCTATAAGCGCAGGCTGTGTGGGTGTCTTTCTACTGCTTTTATTGTTTCGTCAAATAGTTAAGAGACGCAGCCGTTTAAAGTTTAAAGCGAACAGTGACAGATAGTGAATGTACTGACAGACAACGTATATAGTTCATTTATGCGAAACACAGAATGTTCAAATTGTAATAGTATAATTCAATAATAAAAATAAAACAGGAGATTAACAAAATGAACAAACAAAACAAAAAAATCGCACAGGAAAAAAGAAGAATCGAGAGAGAGAAGGCAGAAAAGAAGGCAAAGGTTGTGAATCTGCTGAAATTCTGGGTGCCGGTAGTGGCAGTCGTTGTGGTAGTCATAGTGCTAATCTGGGCAGTTGCGACATCGGGCGGTTCATCGTCAAAGGGCACTGACGGTACGCAAGCTGCATCACAGACCACAGAATCTCAGGCATCCGAGACACAAAGCAGTGATTCACAGACCGAGGCAGCAACACTGAATACAGAGACTGACACGGTTGCGGAAAACGGAGATAAGGTAAATATTGACTACACCGGATATATGGACGGTGAAAAATTCGAGGGTGGAAGCACTGATGGACAGGGCACAGACCTGGTGCTTGGCTCAGGCAGCTATATAGATGGCTTTGAGGACGGAGTGGTAGGTCACAAGGTGGGAGAAACCTTTGATTTAAACCTGAAATTCCCGGATGATTATAAGGTAAATACAGAACTTGCCGGAAAGGATGTTACGTTTGAGGTGACTCTTAACGGTGTATACAAATAAAGAGGATAACACACATATATGGAAAAATCGTTTGAAGAGGTACTGGTACAGTTTTATGTTGACCAGTACAGGGAGAATGCGAAGAGAAGTACAGGTAAGCCTGTAAAGCTGGCACACTATATTCACAGGCTAAATAACAAAGCAAAATCAATTAAATATGCGCGATTTTCAAAAAATGAGACTGTAGCACTTGACAAGCTGCATCAGGAAATAAAAAGGCTTGCATTGATTACCTACTATTCCAACAATAAGAATGCAAGGCAGATTTTAAATAGAGAAATCCTTCCGCAGCTCGTCAGGGTGGATATGGAGCAGTTTGATGAGAATGAGGCAGAGTATCTCACAGAGGATTTTCTAAAGCTTTTGCGCAAGGAGTATATAGGTGCGATATGTACAAGGAGCATGAAGGCGCTTTACAATGAGTACCGCAGCAAGGAGCTTAGAAGAGAGATTGTCACGCTGGTTCCGGCACGGCCGGAGCTTGAGTTTCCAAAAGCACAGAGCATGAAAAGGCACTTCATACTCCATATAGGCCCGACTAACAGCGGTAAGACATATCAGGCGCTTGAGAGGCTTAAGCTGGCGCAAAACGGAGTTTATCTGGGGCCTCTTAGACTTCTGGCACTTGAGGTATATGAGAAGATGAATGATGCAGGCATACCATGCACCATGCTTACAGGCCAGGAGTGTCTTGAGGTATCAGACAGCAGAATTACAGCATCGACAGTGGAGATGCTTGACTGTGATAAGGAATATGATATCGCAGTGATTGATGAGGCACAGATGGTTGCAGATGATGACAGGGGACATTCATGGACCAGGGCAATTCTTGGTACACTTGCAGGAGAGATTCATATATGCATGAGTCCGGTGGCAAAGGATGTAGTCATTCATCTGATTAATCTGTGCCACGACGAGTATGAGATAAGGGAGTATGAGAGAAAGACAGCTCTAAAGCTGGAGGATAAGCCTTTTTCATTTCCACAGGATGTGAGAGAGGGCGATGCCTTTATCGTATTTTCAAAGAAGTCGGTACTCAATATAGCAGGGCGTCTGGAGGAAAACGGCATAAAGCCAAGTGTCATATACGGAAGTCTGCCACCGGAAATAAGGCGCAGGCAGATGACGCTTTTTAATGAGAAAAAGACACAGGTTGTCGTGTCAACAGATGCGATAGGAATGGGACTCAATCTGCCGGTCAGAAGAATTGTATTTCTGGAGGTGGAAAAGTTTGATGGAGTATCAAGACGTCCGCTTGTCATCTCTGAGATAAAACAGATAGCGGGCCGTGCAGGCAGATTTGGTCTGTATGATACAGGCTATGTGACAGCTTTGGGACAAAAGAATCTGAATTATCTGAAGAATACGCTAAATATACCGGAGCAGGATATTGATATAGTAAGTCTTGGCTTCCCACAGGTGCTCCTTACAATGGATGCGCCGCTTGATGCGATAATTAAGCTCTGGCATGAGGCAGAGCCATCAGCACCGTTTAGGAAAATCAATGTCGATGAGATATTGTTTTTGTATGGATATGCGTATAAGGAGCGATACTTTATCGCAGATTTTGATGACAAATATCTGCTTTATAAGATGATTACATGTCCTATAGATATAAAGGACAGGGAGCTTGTCAGACAATGGCTGCGCTACTGCATGTCGTATACATCTGATATCTCTCTCGACAAGCCTGATAAGCATTCAAAGTATCAGGGGCTCATGAAATACGAATCCTATTACAAAAAGCTTGATTTGTACTATCAGTTTTCAGTCCGCATGGGCAAAATTGTGGATGAGGACTGGCTTGAAAACGAGCGCGACAAAACACAGGCAAAGATTATGCAGCTTCTATCAAAGAGCAAGGATGAGTATATTATCAGATGCCGGTATTGCGGCAGAATACTTCCGATTGGAAATTCACGCAATATATGCAGAGACTGCTACAGCATGATACGCAGGTAGCAGCCGGCTTATATTTTACGGTCAAGTCGTTGAATTTAGCTGTCCAATGTGGCATAATAGAAATAAGACCAAAATATGAATGGAGGAAGTTTTTATGGCAAACAATGAGTTACAGATTGCCGGCTCACAAGGTGAACTTAGAATCCGTCCTTACGAGCACCACGCAAAGTATTATGAAACAGATCAGATGGGTATAATCCACCATTCAAACTATGTCAAGTGGATGGAAGAAGCAAGACTTGATTTGATGGATCAGATAGGACTCAACTACAGGCAGATGGAGGATATGGAAATCATAAGTCCGGTGCTGTCGATATCGGTAGAGTATCACAGTATGGTACATTTCGATGATACGGTCGTCATCTACACAAAGCTGCTTAAGTATAACGGAATCAAGATGGAGCTTGAGTATGTCATGAAGGACAAAGAGACAGGCGAGCTTCGCACCACTGCAAAAAGCAGCCATTGCTTTTTGAACAAATCCGGCAAACCAATCTCATTAAAGAGAATGTATCCGGAATTAGATACAAAATTTTTTGAATTTAAAGAGGCATAATAAAATGATACAGGATAGATTAAAAGCATTGAGAAGCGAGATGGCAAAGAGGGGCATCTCGCTGTATGTGGTACCTACTGCTGATTTTCATGAGTCAGAGTATGTAGGAGAGCATTTTAAGGCACGCAAATATATTACAGGGTTCACGGGCTCAGCAGGTACCGCAGTCATCACTATGGATGAGGCCGGACTATGGACAGACGGCAGGTATTTTGTGCAGGCGGCTGCGCAGCTTAAGGATACCACTGTAAAGCTCTTTAAGATTGGCGAGGAGGGCGTACCGACAGTTGATGAGTATATAAAGGATACTCTTTCGGATGGCGGTGTAATAGGTTTTGACGGCAGAGTGGTAAATGCCGCATGGGGCAAAAGGCTTTCTGAAATCGCAAAAGAAAAGCACGGCAGCATGTACGTAAATGAGGATCTGATTGACCTCATATGGACTGACAGACCACCTATGTCAAAGGAAGCTGTCATGATTTTTGACAATAAATATACCGGTGAGGATATAAGCTCAAAGCTTAAAAGAGTCAGAGAGCAGATGGCACAAAAGGGTGCAACACTTCATCTGATGTCATCACTTTACGATATCGCCTGGCTTTTAAATGTCAGGGGAGGCGACATAAGCTATGTGCCTGTAGTGCTTTCATACCTGGCACTGTCACAGGACAGCTGCATATGGTTTTTGCAGGAAGAGGTTGTGACAGAGACTCTTAAGGCATACCTCGATAAGAATGGTATACAGACAAGACCTTACGATGATTTTTATGAATATGTGAAGCATATTGATGAAAAAGAGACAGTGCTTTTAAATACATCGATTGTAAATTACCGCATCTGCGACAGCCTGCCGGATGGTGTTAAGGTGATTGATGCGGAGGATCCTACAGTTGTCATGAAGGCCGTAAAGAATGAAGTACAGCTTGAAAATCTGCGCAAGGCGCATTTAAAGGATGCAGTTGCGATGTGCAAGTTCATGTACTGGCTTAAGACAAATATAGGTAAGATACCTATGACAGAGATTTCGGCTTCAGATTATCTTGCATCGCTTAGAGCTGAGCAGGAGGGCTTTCTTGATTTGAGCTTTGCCACAATATGCGGATATGCTGATCATGGTGCTATTGTGCATTACTCTGCAACAGAGGAGTCTGACAGGCAGCTTAAGCCTGAGAGTCTTCTTTTGGTTGATTCAGGCGGACATTATCTGGAGGGAACCACAGATATCACGAGGACCTTTGCACTAGGCCCTGTGACTGACGAGATGAAGGATATGTTTACGAGAGTGTGCCGCTCAAATATGAACCTGGCAAATGCAAGGTTTAAGGAGGGCTGCTCGGGCCTTAATTTTGATATTCTGGCAAGAGAGCCTTTGTGGGAGATTGGCATGGACTACAATCACGGTACCGGACACGGTGTGGGCTATGTGCTCAATGTGCATGAGGGACCAAACAGCTTTCACTGGAAGCAGTACCCGGGCAGAACCGCAGAGCGTGTGATAGAAGAGGGTATGGTCACTACAGATGAGCCGGGCATCTATTTAGAGGGCAAATTCGGTATTCGTACAGAGAATGAGCTTATCTGCCGAAAGGGTGAGAAAAATGAGTATGGCCAGTTCATGTATTTTGAGAATCTGACCTATGTACCGATAGATCTCGATGCGATTGATCCAAATCAGATGACAGACAGGGAAAAGGGATACCTGAACGCTTACCATGCGAGAGTTTATGAGCTTGTTTCACCATTTTTGAATGATGAGGAGGCTCAGTGGCTTAAGAAATATACAAGAGCTATTTAACGTTACTGCCTGCACTGCAGTGTGACCGGCAGCGATTACAACAATATTAAGTAATAAGGAAAGTATAAAATGAGTGAAAAGCTTGTACTTATAGACGGACACAGTATTTTAAACAGGGCATATCACGGGCTGCCTGATCTGACCAATTCAGAGGGACTTCACACAAATGCAGTCTATGGATTTTTGAATATCATGTTCAAGATTCTTGACGAGGAAAAGCCTGACTATCTGACGGTGGCATTTGATGTGCATGCGCCGACGTTTCGCCACAGAATGTTTGATGCGTACAAGGGCACGAGAAAGCCTATGGACGAGGAACTCAGGCAGCAGGTGCCTATGATAAAGGAAATGCTTACCGCTATGGGCATTAAAATCGTGGAAAAGGAAGGCTATGAGGCCGACGATATACTTGGAACCTTATCTGTCAGGGCAGAAAAGGCCGGTATGGATGTCGCCATCATTTCCGGAGACAGAGACCTTTTGCAGCTTGCGACTGACCATGTCATGGTAAGGATTCCAAAGACAAAGAAAACAGGAACCGAGATAGAAAACTACAATACAGCAGATGTTATCGAAAAGTACGGCGTCACTCCAAAGGAGTTTATCGATGTAAAGGCTCTGCAGGGAGATACGTCTGATAATATTCCCGGGGTACCCGGTATCGGCGAAAAGACAGCAGGCGCACTTATAGCAAAATATCACTGTATAGAGGCAGTACATGAGGACGCTGAGAATGTAAAGCCGCCAAGGGCTTCAAAGAATATAGTGGAGTACTGGGAGCAGGCGCTTATGAGCAAGGAGCTTGCGACAATCATACTTGATGCGCCGGTTGACTATGAATTTTCTGATGCAAAGCTTAGTGGCGGAGTAGAGTCACTCTACACTGAGGAAGCCTTTTTACTGTGCAAAAGATACGAATTCAAAAACATGCTGTCACGGTTTAATGTGGAGGCTCCTAAAAACAATGCCGAGGAGCATTTTGTGGTAGTAAGGGACTTAAAGACTGCAGAGAGTGTGTTTGAGAAGGCAAAGGACAAGGAGGTCGCTTTTGCGGTAGTACCGGGAGAGTCTTTGGAAAACTGCGAAAGTGATGGACAGCTAAGTCTGTTTTCGGAGCCGGTTTCTAACGATTATCTTGCTGTTTCGATTTGTTTTTCAGAGGAGGACATTTATTTTATCTGTACAGGTGATGAGATTTCAAGCAGCTTCCTGGATGAAAAATTAAATACCCTGGAAGTAAAGTCATGGATATCACCGGATTTAAAGACCAATCTGCACAGATTTAAGAGCAAAGAGATAAAGGCAGATGACAGAGGCAGATATTTTGACATGATGGTGGCTGCATACCTTATCAATCCGCTTGTCGGGGAGTATCCCTATGATGCGGTTGCAAAGGACTATCTGGGGCTTATGCTCTCATCTAAAAAGGATTATCTGGGAAAGCTTGATTTTACTCAGATGATGAAGGAGGATGAGAAAAAGGCAGTGGACTGTGCCTGCTACGAGGTGTATACTGCCTGGAAATCAAAGCCGGTTCTTTTGCAGAAGCTAAAGGAAATGGATATGCTCACGCTTTATAAAGATATCGAGCTCCCGCTCGTTTTCGTGCTGTATGATATGGAAAATGAGGGTATAAGGGCTGATGGAATAAAGCTTAAGGAGTATGGAGACAAGCTTGCTGTTTCGATAACTGAGCTTGAAAAGAAAATATATGAGGCAGCAGGTGAAGAGTTTAATATAAATTCGCCAAAGCAGCTTGGAGTCATTCTCTTTGAAAAGCTTGGACTGCCAAATGAAAAGAAGACAAAGACCGGTTATTCTACTGCGGCAGATGTGCTTGAAAAGCTGGCGCCGGAGTATCCGATTGTTGCGGATATATTGGAATACAGACAGCTCACAAAGCTAAAGAGCACATATGCTGACGGACTTTCGGGATATATTGCATCCGATGGCAAAATCCATACTACCTTAAATCAGACAATCACTGCGACAGGCCGTCTTTCAAGCACAGAGCCTAATCTGCAGAATATCCCGATAAGGATTGAGCTGGGCAAGCTTATCAGAAAGGTATTTCTGCCTGAGGATGGAGATCTGTTTGTTGACTCAGACTACTCGCAGATCGAGCTTCGGGTGCTTGCGGCGCTTTCAGGGGATGAAAGGATGATAGAGGCCTTTAAGAATGGTCAGGATATCCACAGAAGTACAGCATCCCTTGTGTTTGACACACCGTTTGATGAGGTCACAGACCTTCAAAGACGAAATGCCAAGGCGGTAAATTTTGGTATCGTATATGGTATCAGCGCGTTTGGTCTGTCTAACGACCTGGGGATTTCAAGGAAAGAGGCACAGGGCTATATAGACAGCTATTTTGTCAAATATCCAAAGATTAAGGAGTTTTTGGATCAGACGGTTTTGGATGCCAAGAAAAATGGCTATACAAAGACCATGTTTGGGCGTATCAGACCGATTCCCGAGCTGAACTCGAGCAATTTCATGCAAAGACAGTTTGGAGAGAGAGTTGCGATGAACTCACCTATTCAGGGTACAGCAGCCGATATCATAAAGATTGCCATGATACGTGTGCATGACAGGCTTCTTGACGAGGGCTTAAAGTCAAGACTTATCCTTCAGGTGCATGATGAGCTTTTAATTGAGACAAAGGAAGCTGAGAAGGATAAAGTGATTAAGCTTCTGGAGAAAGAGATGCGTGGTGCGGTGGACATGAAGGTATCCATGGAGGTGGGCACCGAGTGTGGCTATGACTGGTATGATGCGCATTGATGACAGAAAAGGAAATAGTATGATTTTTATAGGAATAACAGGTGGTGTAGGTGCCGGAAAATCGGCAGTGCTTAGCTATCTTAAGGAACTTGATGGCGTAAGGGTCATGCTCTCCGATGAGATAGCACATGAGCTGATGGAGCCGGGAAGCGACTGCTACAACAGATTAAAGGAATTGTTTGCAGAGGAACCGATATGGCTTGAGGACGGGCATTTTGACAGACCGGCACTTGCCGGAGTGATTTTTTCGGATGATAAAAAAAGAGAGCTTCTAAATGAAGTAGTGCATCCTGCAGTAAAGGAATATGTGCTTAATGCAGTTAAAGAGGCAAAAAAAGAAGGTCTTTTCATGCTTGTGCTTGAAGCAGCACTCCTTATAGAGGAGGGATATGGTGAAATCTGCGACGAGCTGTGGTATATTTATGCAAGTGAAGAAGTCAGAAGAAAAAGACTTAAGTCATCAAGAGGCTATTCAGATGAGAAGATAGATAGTATCTTTGCAAGCCAGCTTAAAGAAGCTGAGTACAGAAGGCACTGCAAGGAGGTTATCGATAATGATGGAGATATCGAAAACACGATAGCTTCAATAAATAAAGCGCTTAGCAAATACAAGGAGTAGTGGAAATGAATAATGTATTCGGTTTGGATATTGGTACAAGAAATGTTGTAGGAACTGTCGGCTATCAGACTGATGACAAGGAATTTGTGGTTACAGCACAGTATGTCAGGGAGCATGAGACCAGAGCGATGCTTGACGGTCAGATACATGATATAGGCAGGGTGGCAAAAACCATTAAGGAAGTAAAGGACGAGCTTGAAAAACAGACAGGACAGCCACTTGAAGAGGTGTGTATAGCAGCCGCAGGACGAGTATTAAAGACTGTCACGACGCATGTGGAGTATGAGTATGCGCAGGAGTCTGTGGTGACCGGCGAGGATGTCCATACGCTTGACCTGCTTGGCATAGAAAAAGCACAGGAGGCACTCAAGGAGGTTAACGATACAAGCTATAAGTTTTACTGTGTGGGATATTCTACAGTCAAATTCTTTTTGAATGATGAGGTGTTTATCAGCCTTGAGGGTCATAAGGCAAACAAAATAGGCGAGGATATCATAGTTACATTTCTGCCGGAGGATGTGGTGGACGGACTTTATGCGGCAGTGGGACAGGCAGGGCTTAGTGTTGCCAATATGACATTGGAGCCTATCGCCGCTATCAATGTGGCAATTCCGGAGAACTATCGTATGCTTAATATCGCACTTGTCGATGTGGGAGCCGGAACGAGTGATATCTCAATCACAAGAGACGGAAGTATCATAGCCTATGGCATGATACCGCATGCAGGAGATGAGCTGACAGAAGTTATTGTGCAGCATTTCCTCGTGGATTTCAATATGGCGGAGAGCATCAAGCTTCAGTCTACGACAAGTGATACGGTTACATACAAGGATATCATGAGCATCGAGCACACAATTCCTGCACAGGATGTCTGGGATGTGGCAGCACCTGTTGTTGATAATATTGCACAAGAGGTATCGACTAAAATCAGAGAGCTAAACGGTGACAAAACAGTGAGTGCCTGCTTTGTAGTCGGAGGCGGAGGCAAGATACACGGCTTCACGGAAAAGCTTGCGGAAGACCTTGACCTGCCGGAGGAAAGAGTCGCTCTAAGAGGTGAGGAAGTGCTTGGCGATGTGACCTTTGAGCAGGAGGATATTAAGAAGGATCCGCTTCTTGTCACTCCAATTGGTATATGTCTGAATTATTATGACCAGAGAAATAATTTTATCATGGTCAGATTCAACGGTGAGAGAATAAAGCTCTATGACAATAACAGGCTTACAATAGTCGATGCGGCGCTTCAGGCGGGATTTCCAAACGATGAGCTGTTTCCAAAGCGCGGCACCCCGATAAACTTTACGGTAAACGGTGTGGCAAGGCTTGTAAGAGGCGAGGCCGGAGAGGGCGCAGTGGTGACCATGAACGGAAAGCCTGCAAGCATCAACACACCGCTTGAGCCAAACAGTGAGATAGTCATCGAGCCGTCCACAGCAGGAGAGGCAGCAGTGTATAAGATATCGCAGCTTGATGAGTACAATCATTCTGTCATTACATTTGTCATAAATGGCAGAAAGGTATCATGTCCTAGGTTTGTCCAGGTAAACGGAGAGCTTGAGCCGGAGGATTACAGCATCAGGGAAAATGATGTGATTGAGACAAGAAATTACTATACAGTGCGCCAGATTGCGCAGTTTATGGACCTCGTTATTGACACAGACCAGATGATATTTGTAAACAATGAAGAGGCAGGTCTCGACACTCTTGTATACGAAAATTTCTCTGTTGAGTGGAAAACAGATGAATATGGTGTTGCAAGAATCGACAATAACAATTATAATGACACACAAGAGTCTGATTCAGATGATGCTTCGGTCTTAGCTGAGCAGGATGCAAACAGCACAGAGTCAGACAACACAGTGACCAGAACATCAGAGCAGATGATGAATCAGGTGCTCGATGAGCTGCATGATGAGTTTGCTAAAGAAGCTGAAGCATCTGCTGTGCCGGAAAACGAATTGCCGGAAAATGATATACAGGAAGAAATACACGAAGAAGACTCGTCAGAAAATACAGTTACAGTAATTGTAAACGGTGAGCCTGTAGAGCTGTCCGGCAAGGATACATATATATTTGTCGATATATTTACCCATATCTCATTTGATTTACAGGCAGGAAAGGGCAGGGCAATAGCCACTGTAATAAATGGCAGAGATGCCCAGTTTTCCGAGGAGCTTCATGAGGGAGACAAAATAGAATTATACTGGAAAGAGAATTAACATGTTAGAATTATGCAGCATTGCCAGCGGCAGCAGTGGAAACTGTATATGCGTGGGTACGGATGATTGTCATGTGCTCATAGACGCGGGCATCAGCGGTAAGAAAATAGAAAACGGACTGAATGAATTTGATATGACGGCCACAGATATGCAGGGGATTCTCGTGACACATGAGCATATAGACCATATCGCAGGGCTTGGTGTCATGGCAAGACGCTATCATATTCCGATTTATGCAACAAAGGCCACAATCGGGGCCATAAAATGTACCAAATCCGTTGGAAATATAGATGATGAACTGTTTCATCCTATTGAGGCAGGCGGCGATTTTACAATAGGCGATATAGAGTTTGAGCCGCTTCACATATCACACGATGCGGCTGATCCTGTCGCGTACAGATTTAAAAACGAAAATCATGCGATGGCGGTCGTGACAGACCTTGGCACGTATGATGATGCACTGGTTTCAAAGCTTCAGAACCTGGATGGGCTGCTGCTTGAAGCCAATCATGATATAAATATGCTCCAGACAGGGGCATATCCGTATCCGCTCAAGCGCAGAATCATGGGTGACAGCGGACATTTGTCGAATGAGAGAAGCGGGCAGTTGTTATGCGAGCTTCTTCATGATAAATTTGGCTCAGTAATACTGGGACACCTTAGTAAAGAAAACAACTACGAAAAGCTGGCGTATGAAGCTGTCAGGCTTGAGGTCACAATGGGAGACAATCCATATAAGGCAAGTGATTTCCCTATGTATGTGGCTAAGAGAGACAGGGCATCAGACCGCATAGCCGTAGAATAAGAGAACAGGAGAATAAGTTGTTATGGATAACACAAAGAACAAAGTAATCATCACAGTTGTCGGAAAAGACACAGTAGGAATCATCGCAAAGGTATGTACATATCTGTCAGAGGGCAGTGTAAACGTGCTTGATATCTCACAGACTATCGTTTCAGGTTATTTCAACATGATGATGATTGTGGATATGGCAAATGCTACAGCTTCATTTGCAGAGATTTCTGACCAGCTTGATGCACTTGGAGAAGAAATTGGTGTAACAATAAAGTGTCAGAAGGAAGAAATCTTTGAGATGATGCATCGAATCTAGTTTAGCATAAAAATGTCATACACAGTTAAAGGAGAACAGCAAAATGATAAATATTGGTGAAGTAATTGAGACCAATGACATGGTGGAGAAGGAAAATCTTGACGTGCGTACAATCACACTCGGTATCAGCCTGCTCGACTGTATAGACTCAGACCTTGCAAAGGTAAATGAGAATATCTACAACAAGATTACAACACTTGCAAAGAATCTTGTATCAACAGGAAAAGAGATAGAGAACAACTACTGTATCCCTATCGTAAACAAACGTATTTCAGTTACACCTATCGCCCTTGTCGGCGGTGCGGCCTGCAAGAGCTCAGAGGATTTTGTTACCATAGCAAAGACACTTGACAGAGCTGCCAAAGAGGTAGGTGTCAACTTCATCGGTGGATACTCAGCACTTGTGTCAAAGGGCATGACAAAGGCGGATGAGCTTTTAATCAAATCCATCCCTCAGGCAATGCTTGAGACAGACCTGGTATGCAGCTCTGTAAATGTTGGCTCTACAAAAACCGGAATCAACATGGATGCAGTAAAGCTGATTGGCGAGATGATAAAGGAGACAGCAGAGGTGACAAAGCACCTTCCTGTATCAGGCTGTGCCAAGTTTGTAGTATTCTGCAACGCTCCTGATGACAATCCGTTTATGGCAGGAGCCTTCCATGGTGTGACAGAGGCAGATGCCATCATCAATGTAGGTGTCAGCGGACCGGGAGTAGTAAAGACTGCTCTTGAAAAGGTAAGAGGCGAGAACTTTGAGGTGCTCTGTGAGACAATCAAGAAGACAGCCTTCAAGGTTACACGAGTAGGACAGCTTGTGGCAAAGGAGGCTTCAAAGAAGCTTGGAGTGCCATTTGGAATCATAGACCTCTCACTTGCACCTACACCGGCTATCGGAGACTCTGTAGCCGATATTCTCTGTGAGATAGGCTTAGAGAGAGCCGGAGCTCCGGGAACAACAGCAGCACTTGCACTCTTAAACGATCAGGTGAAAAAGGGCGGTATCATGGCATCCTCATATGTCGGCGGACTCTCAGGTGCCTTTATTCCTGTATCAGAGGATCAGGGAATGATAGATGCCGTAAACGATGGTGCACTCACTCTCGAAAAGCTTGAGGCTATGACCTGTGTGTGCTCAGTGGGACTTGACATGATTGCAATCCCGGGCGATACAAAGGCCACCACAATTTCAGGAATTATCGCAGATGAGATGGCTATCGGTATGATAAATCAAAAGACAACAGCCTGCAGACTGCTTCCAGCAATCGGAAAGGATGTAGGTGATGTGGTAGAAATCGGAGGACTCCTTGGAAGTGCACCGGTTATGCCGGTAAACAGATTCTCTTGTGATGCATTTGTAAACCGCGGAGGAAGAATCCCGGCACCTATTCACAGCTTTAAAAATTAGTAAATAATGGCATTGTTTACAAGCATGTACTTATAAGAATAACTTATAAGTACATGCTTATTTTAAAGTGGTACTTGACAATGACAAAAATACATGATTAAATAAAGACAGTTATATGACTGACGGAAGTGGATAACCACATGGAGTATAACAGTTGATTGCCGACCGTCTGGGCGCACATTTATATAAGTTTCCTGCAGAGCTTTATATTATTATGTGTGTTCAGACGGTCTTTTTTATTCCGGCAGGCCCGAGTAATTTGGGGATGCAGACCACATTATCAGAAAACATGGAGGATGACATGGAAAGAGTATCATTAGCAAAGGAATTATCAAGCACAACATACCCTGGCAGAGGTATCGTAATCGGCCGCACAAAGGATGGTAAGAAGGCTGTAACAGCATACTTTATCATGGGCAGAAGCGAAAACAGCCGCAACAGAGTATTTGTAGAGGATGGCGAGGGCATCAGAACACAGGCATTTGACCCTTCAAAGCTTGAGGATCCAAGTCTTATCATTTACGCACCTGTAAGAGTGCTCGGCAACAAGACAATTGTCACAAACGGTGACCAGACAGATACTATCTATGAGCTGATGGACAAGCAGCAGACATTTGAGCAGGCATTAAGGACAAGAGAGTTTGAGCCTGACGCTCCTAACTATACACCTAGAATTTCAGGAATCATGCATATTGACAATGGCGAGTTCAACTACGCTATGTCAATCTTAAAGAGCAACAACGGCAATCCTGATGCATGCAACAGATATACATTTGCATACTCAGCACCGGTTGCAGGAGAGGGACATTTCATCCATACATATATGGGCGATGGAAATCCACTGCCAAGCTTTGAGGGTGAGCCTACATGGGTAGACATCGATGGAGATATCGATGAGTTTACCGATATGGTATGGGAGAACCTTAACGAGGACAATAAGGTATCACTTTTTGTCAGATATATTGATATCGCAACAGGCGAGTATGAGAGCAGAATCGTAAACAAAAACAAATAAAACACTATATAAACGGTCAAATATACAAGATAAGCAGATAAAAACAGGAGAACAGAAAAATGCAGGAATACGAATTAAAATACGGATGTAATCCAAATCAGAAACCAGCCAGAATATTTATGAAGGAGGGAGAGCTTCCTATAAAAGTGCTTAACGGCAGAGCCGGATATATCAACTTCCTTGATGCCTTTAACGGATGGCAGCTTGTAAGAGAGCTTAAGAAGGCAACAGGTCTTCCAGCCGCAACATCCTTCAAGCATGTTTCACCTGCAGGTGCAGCAGTAGGACAGCCACTTTCAGATGTGGAGAAAAAGATTTACTGGGTTGATGATATGGATATTGAGTTTACACCGCTTGCAAATGCTTATATCCGTGCCAGAGGTGCAGACCGTATGTCTTCATTCGGAGATTTTATTTCCCTGTCAGACATCTGTGATGCAGCAACAGCAAAGGTCATCAAGCGCGAGGTTTCCGATGGTGTGATTGCTCCGGGATATACGGAGGAAGCTTTGGAAATTTTAAAGCAGAAAAAGAAGGGCAATTACTGTGTAATCGAGATTGATCCGGCATACGAGCCGGCTCCGATCGAGCATAAGGATGTATTTGGTATCACATTCGAGCAGGGAAGAAATGAACTTCATATCGGAGATGATTTCTTTGACAACATCGTGACAGAAAACAAAGAACTGCCGGAGCAGGCAAAGATTGATCTGGCAATTTCCATGATCACTTTAAAGTATACACAGTCTAACTCTGTATGTTATGTCAAGGGCGGACAGGCAATCGGTATCGGAGCAGGACAGCAGTCCCGTATCCATTGTACCCGTCTGGCTGGTTCGAAGGCAGATAACTGGTGGCTGCGCCAGTCTCCACAGGTTTTAGGACTGCAGTTTGTTGACGGTATCAAGCGTGCGGACCGTGACAATGCCATTGATCTGTACATGGGTGAGGATTATATGGATGTCCTTGCAGATGGTGCATGGGAGAAGATTTTTAAGGTAAAACCGGCGGTATTTACCGCAGAAGAGAAGCGTGCATGGCTGGATAAAAATACCGATGTGGCACTGGGATCGGATGCATTCTTCCCATTTGGCGACAATATTGAGCGCGCACACAAAAGCGGCGTAAAGTATGTGGCAGAGCCGGGCGGATCGGTACGTGATGACAATGTGATCGAGACATGTAATAAATACGGTATGGTTATGAGCTTTACTGGAATCCGTTTATTCCATCACTAATTTCAAAGGGACAGGATACGGACATGCGGAATCTGTTCGTAGGATCATAAACTCTAAAATCCAAACACAAAAACAGCCATTTGG
>ERZ650302.363-NODE-363-length-24476-cov-41.851521_pt1 | contig 24476 bp, 21 predicted proteins | sample MGYA00376238_ERZ650302 | MGnify/ENA primary metagenome ERZ650302 (study PRJEB26733, sample SAMN07839298) | wastewater metagenome | biome: urban; feature: wastewater treatment plant; material: waste water | place: USA: North Carolina | collected 2016-04-28 ... | reverse complement strand
ACCGGCTAAGGTGGAAGCACTACTAAAAGACTTGATTGCACAAGATGAGCAAACAGGCTTGGTGGGCAGTTCGTTAGGGGGGTATTTTGCCACGTTATTGGCCAATCAAACCGGCAAAAAAGCTGTGCTATTAAATCCAAGCCTTGAGCCACATCAAACGCTACAACGCTTTTTTCCAGAAGATAAAGCGTTTGAAACCTTGTCCAAGGATTACGTGGCAACTACCACGGATACGGGTTGGGAAATGACCAAGGCGGATATTGATTGGCTCGCACAACATCGCGTTACCCAAGCAGATTATCCGCACAACATGCTAGTGATTGTCAAAACTGGTGATGAGCTGCTTGATTATCAGGTTGCGGTCGACTTTTTTAGTGAGTCTAATAGCGGGCAAAATGGACAAAGCCATATCATTATTGAAGAAGGTGGCGACCATCGTATGACGGACTTTTCGACCAAATTACCGCAAGTGGTGAAGTTTTTATTCGGTCTATCGCGTTAAATATCGTGAAACAAATCAGTGCTGATATTTTACTGATTCGTCATTATCAAGCTGATGACAGTGAAAAGTTGAGCGAGATTTTCACGGATGCCATTATGGCGATTGAGGATAGCTTTTATACCCCTAGCCAAAAACACGCATGGATTGGCAATCATTCAGATGAGTTTTGGCAACATCGATTTGAAAAGACGTTGCCGTTTATGGCTGTGATTGGCGATAGGGTAGTAGGGTTTATTGAGTTTGGTTTTGATGATGGGATTGGTGAGATTGATTGTTTTTATATCGAGCCAAAATTTCAACAGCAAGGTGTCGGGCAAGCGTTGTTTGAAAAGGTGTTAGAAGTTGCCAAATTAAATGATATCAAAGAAATACGAGTATTTGCGTCCCATATCGCCAAGCCGTTTTTTGCAAAGCAAGGTTTTAAGGTCATTCGGGAAAATAGCGTTGTAAGGTCTAACGTCACATTAGAAAATTGGTTGATGGTTAAGCAGTAAAAATATAGTTTTTCTAAAATTGCGTTCCTTAGTAGTATTAATTTTATTTATGTTGGGGAGATTGCTTTGGATAAGATAATTTTTGAAATTAGCGAATTAGAGAAATATGTGGATTTATCAAATTTGACAGGAATAACTTCGGAAAATTACGCAGGATGGATAGGTGAATATAAGTTAGGTAAGCAAGAGGTTTTCTGTCAATGTTTGCTTGATAAGGCAAATGTTTGCAACCAAAAACATGGTCACGGATTCATTGTAAAATTAAGTAGTGGAGAAAAATCAATTATAGGTAATACTTGCGTTAAGCATTTTGGAACTAAAACGCAACTTAGAAGGGACTATAATTCACATATTAATCGTCAAAGAGCTTTGGGAAAGTTAGGTAATCTTAATCAATATATTGATAATAAAGAAGAATATTTAAGCGAGCTTAAACATTTAGAGAGTCTGTTTATTGAATTAAGTGCGAAAGCTCATAACTTCCAGCAACAAGTAAGCAATGAGATTGCGAAGTTACAGAAGTATGTAAAATCACCTAAGATTGAGATTCAAGGTATTAAATATAAAAGTGATACTAAAAATCCTAGTGGCAAAAAAATTTCTGACAAGATACCTTTTACAATCGGAACTTTGAATGGTTTGGACGCTGTGTTGGATATTAAAAAATATGGCTCATTCAATTTTCATCATAAGCAATTTATTAAGGGTTTAGATGATTTGCCACTTCTTATTGAAAAATATTCAACTAAAGAAGCTAAACTTTCAGAGAAAGAAATAGATAAACATAGAAAACAGCTTGAGAGTTTTAAAAGTGCAAAAGATATCATTGAGAAATTAAAATATGATTTTAATACGTTCTTTAATATCCCACCAAATGTATTAGTTTTTTGCTATGACCGTCCATACAATTTAATTATGGCAACCACTCAGAAAAATAGAAATGAATCGAAAGATTTTTGTTCATTGGTTCTGAAAGATTTTAAAGAAAAAAATAAATTAGATTCAATTTCATATGAAGCTATGTCATTTACAAAAAATTATTTAGGTTAGAAATAAATGAGCAATTACACTTCCACATCGTTAGAAGTATTAGAAGGTCTTGACCCTGTCCGCCGTCGTCCTGGCATGTACACCGATACCACACGCCCCAACCACCTTGCCCAAGAAGTCATCGACAACTCGGTGGATGAAGCCCTTGCAGGTCACGCCAAAAACATTACTGTCATTCTACACACCGACGGCTCGCTGTCAGTCGAAGATGACGGACGCGGCATGCCCACTGACATTCACCCCGAATTTAAGCAATCAGGCATTGAATTGATTCTGACACGCCTACACGCAGGCGGTAAATTTTCTACCGACAACTACCAAGTCTCAGGCGGTCTGCATGGCGTGGGGATTTCAGTCGTTAATGCCTTGTCGCACAAAGTCGATGTCACTGTGTGGCGAAATGGCGAAGCATTCACCATGCAATTTGTCGATGGCAATGCCATTGCCCCGCTTGCCATTGCTCAAGCTAGCAACAAGAAAAAACGCGGTACACTCGTGCGGTTTTGGGTCAATGAAACATACTTTGACACGCCAAAATTTAATATCAAACAACTCAAACATCATCTTAAAGCCAAAGCCGTGTTATCGGCAGGGCTGACCATCACTTTTATCAATGAAATTGACGGCGATAAAGACGTTTGGCAATTTACCGATGGGCTATCGCAATACTTGACTGAGCAACTGGTCGAAGAAATCACCCTCCCAGAACAGCCATTCGTATTTAATTACGACGCCAAAAAAGGCGAGCGAGCAGGGTTAAGTTTTGCCATTTGTTGGCTTAGCGAGGGTGGTACGCCTGTGCAAGAAAGCTACGTCAACTTGATTCCTACGGCACAAGGTGGCACCCACGTCAATGGACTACGCACAGGTATTACGGACGCCTTAAAAGAATTTTGTGAACTGCACAATCTACTGCCGCGCAATGTCAAACTCGCTCCTGAAGATGTGTGGGATGGGGTTAATTATATTTTATCGCTAAAATTCTCCGAACCGCAATTTAGCGGACAGACCAAAGAGCGCCTATCGAGCCGAGAAGCGGCAGGCGTGGTGCAAGCCTTTGCCAAAGATGGCTTTAGCTTGTGGCTCAATCAAAACTCGGAGATTGCCAAACAAATCGCTGAATTGGCGATTAATAAAGCAGGCAAACGGCTGAAATCCGCCAAAAAAGTTGAGCGTAAAAAAATCACCCAAGGACCCGCCTTGCCAGGCAAATTGGCAGATTGTCGCGGTGATTTGCGAGATGGGGCAGAGCTGTTTTTGGTGGAAGGGGATTCGGCAGGTGGCTCTGCAAAACAGGCACGTGACCGTCACTTCCAAGCCATTATGCCCCTGCGAGGCAAGATTTTGAACACGTGGGAAGTGTCGCCCGATACGGTGCTTGCAAGTGAAGAAATCCACAACATTGCCATTGCCATTGGCGTTGATCCTGATTCGGACGACTTGAGCGAACTGCGTTATGATAAAGTCTGTATTTTGGCGGATGCCGATTCGGATGGACTGCATATTGCCACGCTGCTGTGTGCGCTGTTTGTCAAACATTTTAAAGCGCTCGTTGATGCTGGGCATCTGTATGTCGCTATGCCACCGCTATATCGCATTGATATTGGCAAAGAGGTGGAGTACGCCCTTGATAATGACGAGCTTGAGCAAATCTTGAAAAAAGTGGCAAAAAACAAAAAGCCGCAAATTACCCGATTTAAGGGCTTGGGCGAGATGAGTGCCGAACAGCTACGTGAAACCACGATGAATCCTGATACGCGACGTTTGGTGCAGCTAGACCTTGATGACCCAATTGCAACCGATAGCATGATGGATATGCTGCTTGCCAAAAAACGCGCCAGCGACCGTAAGATGTGGCTTGAGCAAAAAGGCGATTTGGCAGAAATTGGGGTTTGATAAATGAGTATACTTAAGAATGCTATTGATTCGATTGAAATTGGCTTAGAAGATTATAATACAGGTGAAGAACGTAGATTCTTATCTGCTACGAGAAATTTATACGCGGGTATCTTACTATTATTTAAATATAAGCTAGTTTTACTCAGCCCACCAGATAGTGATGAAGTCCTTATTAAAACTTCAATCAAGCCTATTTTAATAAATGGTTGTTTAGAATGGGTAGGCAGTGGTAATAAAACTGTAGATTTTCAAGATATTAAAAAACGCTTCAATGATTTAAATATTTCTGTTGATTGGAAAATTTTAGAAAGCATTCAAAAATACAGAAATAATATTGAACACTATTATAGCAATTATAATAAATCATCAGTTGAGCAGCTCATATCTAACAGCTTTTTAGTTATAAGAGATTTTATAGTTACTGAATTAGAGGTAAATCCTTTAGATTTGCTATGTAAATCGTCTTGGGATACGATGCTTGCGATTAATGATGTGTATAAGAAAGAGAAAGCGGAACGAGATGACGCAATAGCTTCTCTAAATTATTTATCGCCAGTTTTAGAAAAAATATTTGAAGATGCTATTTGTCCTGCTTGTGGCTCGGAGCTAATAGTTCCAGAAGTTGAGAATGAAAATGCTCAAGATGTGTATATTTATATATGTCGTTCTTGCAATCATCAGATAAAGTATAAAGAAATTGTAGAAATCGGTATTGAAAATTATTATAGTTATGATTTACATCTACATATTAAAGAAGGGGGCGATTCTCCAATCGCAATTTGTCCAGAGTGTAGTGGAACATATCTTTATGAAGAAAATGTATGTGCAGAATGTGGATTTGAATCAAATTTAGAATGTGAGATGTGCAGTGATAGACTTTGTCCAGAAGATTTAGAATTGGAAGGAATTTGTAGCTACTGTAATTATAAAAGAGAAAAATATTTTAATGAAGATTGATTAATTTTTTATAAATTTTTTAAATGTATGAATCAAGTTCTTAATACCCTTTTACTGTTTATTATCACCGCCATTGCCGAGATTGTTAGTTGTTATCTTGGCTATCTGATGCTCAAAGAGCATAAACCGCTTTGGCTCATTGTACCTATGACCATCACGCTCGCCCTGTTCGTATGGTTATTGACCCTTCATCCCACAGCGACAGGGCGAGTGTATGCCGCATATGGTGGCATATATATCGCAACGGCTTTGATATGGCTAAAATTTGTCGATGGCGTTTCTCTGACACACTGGGATAGCATTGGCGGTTTGGTGATACTGTTGGGCGCAACTATCATTATCCTGCAGCCCAAAACTCTGTTATAAATGTCTTCAATCAACAAATTTGCTAATTTTAGTGCACTAATGTAAACTCAAATTAAATTATTAAATCAAAGAGACCCTACATGGATATCAACCAAACGCCATTAGACCCAAGCCAATTTGGCTCAAATGTGCCCCGCCGCGATGACCCAAACATCGCCAAGCTCGCCGCAAAATACTTAAAAATGCGCGGTTGGCAACTTGTGGGCGAGATGCCCAATGTCAAACAGCTGGTGATGCTCGCCGTCCCGCACACCTCAAACGAAGACGGTTGGAACGCGGTGATGGGTATTTTAACGCTTGGCATTGATGTCAAACTCATGGGCAAAAAAGAGTTGTTTCGCATTCCAGTTATCGGTCCTTTTTTAAAGTGGGGGGGTATGATATCAATTGACCGTCACAAAAAAGGCTCGACTTTGCAGGCGACTTTGGAGCAGTTTAACCAACAAGATCAGCTTTGGTTGGCATTGGCACCCGAAGGGACGCGAAGTTACACCGACAAGTGGAAAACAGGCTTTTATCATATTGCCGTAGGCGCAGGCGTACCAATTTTACCGATTGCAATGGACTATAAAACCAAGCAAATCCGCTTTATGCCTTTGTTTTACCCAACGGGCGACTATGATGCCGATTTACCGAAAATTTTAGAAAACTATCGCGGCGTTTTGGGTAAGCATTTTGAAAAAATGTCACAGCCGTTGCAAGATGTGCATGGCTAACTGTCTTAGCTACCCCATAAATTTCTTATGCTGTTTCTACGTTGAGCCGCTCTCACTTAAGGTAACTTTATGTCAAGGGCTTAACAAATCTGCTATCGCATTCATCCCATTCATCGTTGGGCTGAAAGGATAAGAGAAGGGTAAAAAAGCGGTATGAAAGTCCTTTTGCTGACAATACGTTCAACAAAAGGGTATCAAGGTAAAGACCGTTTTGCTATCGCCGCTATTTGCCGACAAAAAAACCTAAACCTGACGATGCCATAGGTTTTACAAACTATTTCTGCTATGATAGATACAATTTTGAGACGATTTTTTAGTCGTTATTAGACCTTAATTGGACATATCAGATAGGAAATTTTATGAGCAATAATACAGTTCCCGTATTGGCAGCAGTTGTGTTAGGTGCTTTGGCATTATCACCCGTTTTTATCAAAAGTTTTGGCAATGACCCACAAGTAGCCGCCATCGGTAGCCGTCAGTTGGCGGGTAATTCAGCCACTATCAATGCCCAAAGTAGTGAAGTGGCAAAGGTAGGTTATAGCCTAGGTTATATGATGGGTCAAAACGTCAAAAAAGACGCCAAAGACCTCAATCCTGCTGATATCAATCAAGGTATCAATGACGGTTTTAATGGTAAAGAATCAACCATGACCCGTGAAGAAATGATTAAAGCGGTACAAACCTACGAGCAAAACCAAATCCAAAAACGCCTACAAGACAACCAAGCCAAAGGCGAGGCTTTCCTAGCGCAAAACGCTAAAAAAGCGGGTGTTAAAACTACCGCGTCTGGCTTGCAATATGAAGTACTCAAAGAAGGTACCGGCGCGCAGCCAAAAGCCACAGATATCGTAGCGGTACAATATGAAGGTAAATTGTTAGACGGTAAAGTGTTTGATAGCACCGCACAGCATGGCGGTCAACCTGCGGTATTCCCGCTTAACCAAGTTATCCCAGGTTGGACCGAAGGCTTACAATTGATGAAAGAAGGCGGCAAATATCGCTTCTATATTCCATCAAAACTCGCTTACGGTGAGCAAGGCGCGCCCCAAGGTGGGATTGAGCCAAATAGTGTGCTCATCTTTGATGTTGATTTGCTAAAAGTCAATCCACCGGCTGATGCTGCACAGCCTGCCGCAGCGGATATTCAAGCCCAATTACAACAACAAATTGAATCCATGCAGTCAGCTTCTCAACCTGCCCAATAGGTTGGGTTGGCGTCAGATAGGTGATCTCAATCAGCTGGGCAAGCGCAACTATCGAATTCGCTCGCCCTACTCATCGGCACGATGGCAAAGGAACATCCCAATGATTTTAGGATATAAAAAAGTAAGTTTAGTGACTGGCATCGTTACTGGCATGCTGTTAGCGGTTACGTCAATCAGTGCACATGCCGCACCCGCCAGCACTAACGCAAACAAAGTTGCGTCCTCTGTTTATGTACCAAAATCAACAGTGACGGCAACCAGCCCAGCATTGGCACAAGTCGGCTATAGTTTTGGCTATCTGATGGGTGAGAGCAACAAAGACAGTATTGATGACTTAAATCTTGATGCGTTTTTTCAGGGATTTCGAGATGCATACTCAGCGCAGTCGCCCAATCTTGACAAAAAACAAATGCAAAAAGTATTGCTAGACTATCAAAAAAACAAAGAAATTGCCTATGCCAAAGAAGTACAAGCGTTAGCAGCTAGCAATGCGGCAAAAGGCAAACAGTTCTTACTAGAAAACGGCAAAAAATCAGGCGTGAAGACTACTGCGTCGGGTCTACAATACCAAGTGCTAACACAAGGGAGAGGCAAATCGCCTAAAGCGACGGACAAAGTCAAAGTCCACTACGAAGGGCGCTTGATTGACGGTACGATTTTTGACAGCTCTTATAAACGTGGCGAACCTGTGACTTTCCCACTTAATCAAGTGATTAAAGGTTGGACAGAAGGGCTACAGTTGATGAAGGAAGGGGGTAAATACCGTCTATTTGTCCCCGCTAATTTGGGGTATGGCGAAGCAGGTAATGCCGATATCGAACCCAATAGCGTGTTGATTTTTGATATTGAGCTGTTACAAGTCAACCCACCTGTGACCCAACCCGTTAAACTTTAAGTTTTCTCCTATCTTAAAGTTTTGTCCCGTTTGGCTATAAAAAAACGCTCATATTCCTATTGAGCGTTTTTTTGTAATGGCTAGAATGGCGATACCTTTAAAGCACCTTTTTTAATACTTTAGAGTTGCGGGTATTGTCATAAAAGGCATAGCGGTCAGCCGGTAGCGATTCAGCAGGGACTTCCATAAACCCATGCTCGACAAACCAATGCGCGGTGCGAGTAGTCAATACATACAGTTCATGAAGGCCGCGGCTACGCGCTTGTTGCTCTAAGAATGCTATCAAATCTGCGCCACGGCTACCATTGCGATAATCGGGATGGACAGCCACACAAGCCACTTCCGCGGCTTGGTTATTGAGTGGGTATAAAGCCGCGCAGCCTAATACCATGCCATCACGCTCAATCACGCTAAAGTTTTCGATATCGCTCTCTAAACGCTCACGTGAACGACGGACCAAAATACCTTGTTCTTCGAGTGGCTCTAGCAGTTCAATCAAACCTACCACATCGTCGATATCGGCACGGCGAATTTCTTCATACGGGTCATGGGAGATTAGCGTCCCTGAACCATCACGGGTAAATAACTCTTCAAGCAATGCGCCATCTTTGGCATAGGATATAATATGGGTACGGTGGATACCATATTGACAAGCATCGCTGGCTGCCCGTAAGAAACGCGCGATTTCTGAGCTTTCAGGAACATCTCGTAAGAAGCGTGTCACTTCATGCGGAATCATTTCTTTAAGCAGGTGAGTGCCATCTTTATAGATACCTGTTTGCTCACCCAAGAAAATTAATTTATCCGCTTTTAGGCTAATGGCGGCTTGTAGCGCCACATCTTCAGCCAGCAGGTTAAATACTTCGCCGGTCGCAGAATAGCCCATACTACCCAAAATCACCACATGATCATGGATTAAATTGTTGTGGATGGCTTCGGCATCAATCGCGCGCACTTCCCCAGTAAATTGATAATCGATGCCATGACGGATACCGTAAGGGCGGGCGGTGACGAAGTTGCCTGAGATGGCATCAATACGAGAGCCATACATCGGCGAGTTGGCAAGTCCCATCGATAGCTGCGCTTCAATTTGCAGGCGAATTGAGCCAACGGCTTTTAGGATGTACGGCATGGCTTCTTTTGTGGTAATGCGCACATCATCTACCATCGGTGTTTCGATATGGTTCTCGGCAAGATTGGCATCAATTTGCGGACGCGCACCGTGGACGAGTACGAGCTTAATACCAAGACTATGCAGCAGCGCAAAATCATGAATCAAATGGCTAAAGTTGTCGTGATTGACCGCTTCGCCATTGAACATAATGACAAAGGTCTTGCCACGATGGGTGTTGATATAGGGCGCAAAGTTACGAAACCATAATACATAAGGCGGGGTAACATACGCAGGGGTAGCAGCGGCATTTTGTTGGGCAGTATTGGGTAAATCAATCATAGCGTGATAGGCAAGTATAGGGTTATTATCAGTCATCGTTTCGCCATCGGCAAGCGGTGCATTGCCATGGGTAAAACTTGCTGAAGTATCGGTTGAAGTTGGCATGATAACTGTAGACATGATAAAAAAGTAGACGTACAAACAGCATACGATAAAGTTTTTGTCTCTTTTAATTAAACTTACATGCAATTAAACATACATGTAAGTTTAACAGCGTGATTGCGACGCATCGCTAAGAGACTAATGATAAGGCTATCAATAAACCTTACAAAATACAATAGCTAATCTTACTGATTTTGGCTGCGCTGTTTGTATTTAGTAAATTCATCCCGCAACTTTCAACTTGCTAGTGAGTTAAATTGTAAAGTTTGTTATGCTAATCTATAGTCGAGCCTTAACCTATTTGACCACCCAATCAGCGGTGTATGCCAACCTACCGAAAAAAGAGAATACGCTACCACCCGCTGACACAACAATTTTGAACATTTGAAAATCATGATTTAATGGAGAATATTCATGCAAAAGCTTTCAGTACTCGCGCTAATGACCGCCTTACTTGGGGCATCAGCCACCGCAACGGCTGTGCTACCAACGGTGGCATTAGAGCCTGTTGATAATAATCAAGCTGCACCTATCTCAGCGCCAGTTGCTGGACAAGTTCAAACCCGCATTTTAGCCTCTGTTGTTGGTCAGGATCCACAAGGTCAAGAAGTGTTAAGCCCCGTCAATGCACAAACGCGCCTTGCATCAGGCAACGTCGTAGAGTATCGCGGCTACTTAACCAATAATAGCCCTGACCGAATCCGCAATATGAAAGTGACCATGAACATCCCAGCCAATATGGAATTAGTGAGCACAAGCGATGTGGAGCCAACCCGTGCGTTTGGTAGTATGGACGGTGCCAATTTTCAATATATGCCACTAAAGACCAACATGAATGGCGTGCTACAAAATCTACCGATGGCTTACTATAAAGCCATCCAGTGGGATGTACCAGGTTTGGGTCTTAATGAAGTAGCGATGGTGAAATATCGTTTAAAAGTAAAATAATAAGCGCTCAATACCTATAAGCAATGCCTAGAAGGGCTCAACGCATAAAACCACTCGAAGCATAGCACCGCTCAATGATTGAGCGGTTTTTTTATTTACAATTTTTGAAACTTGCCGATTTTTTGCTCGATATCGCTGAGTTTTGCTAAGGTTGCGATTTCCCCTGCTTTTATCGTCGCCTCTCTGGCTATGGTATTGGTCGTGCCAATATCACCAACGGCTGGGCGTATCACCACGTCCGCTAATTTAATTTCAGCAGTATTCGCTTGATTGGGGATGACGGCAAATGTCTTATCCAGTAGCGCCCAGAAATCTTGTGGATGGCTGTTTTTTGGCGGGCTTGAGACATCTACCGCGATGATAATGTCTGCGCCCATTTGTTTGGCAGTTTGCACAGGCACAAGGCTTGTCAGACCGCCATCGCCATAGCGTTTATTGTTGATACGTGGCGGTACAAAAACGCCATACACGCTACTGGATGCACGCACCGCAAGACCGGTATTACCTTTATCAAAGACGGCTTTTTGCTTGGTGGTTAAATCGGTGGCGACACTGGCAAAACGGATGGGGAGTTTTTCAATCGGTTGATTATCGACTTGGGTATTTACCCAGTTTTGTAGTTTGAGACCTTCGATAAAGCCTTGTTTGCTCCAGCTATAATCGAGTAATTCATTATTGCTAACATGGGTCGCGATGTCTTCAAGTTCGCTAGCGGACTTGCCACTGGCGTATAAACTACCGACTAGACTGCCGCTACTGGTACCGACGATTAGGTCGGGGGTGATGCCATTTTTTTCCAGTACCTTGATGACGCCGACATGCGCAAAACCTTTGGCACCGCCACCGCCTAATACAAGGGCGATTTTGGGTTTTGCTGATGGTTGAACGGGTGGTTTTATAGGTTGGATGGGTATCACTGGCGTTTTGGTGCAGGCGGTGACCGTAAAACAAATGCTAGTAGTTATCAGGGCAAAAAAAGAAAGCGGTTTCATAGCAAGCCTAATCAATCAAAACAGCAATATTATTAAATGATAAATTTGTTGAGTTCATCGGTTATAAAGCGTAAATTGTGTCGCTATGTATTCTAACTTAATTTGGTGTTTTTTCATGCTATTTTTATTATAGGCAGATAAGCTAACTTTATAATATGACGCTAAAACCTGACATCTTTAATCTTCCTGTCACCGCACTTGCCGGCGTGGGTAGTAAAATCGCTGAACAGCTTGACCAACTTGGTATTGAGCGCGTGTTTGATTTGTTGTTACATTTGCCGCGTGATTATGAGGATCGCAGCCGACTGGTCAACATGTGTGATGTCGTCGATGGACAATCGGCATTGCTACAAGGAACCGTTGTCCGCGTCGAAAACAAAAAGATGGGCCTGAGCGTGACATTGCAAGATAAGACAGCGCAAACAACATTACGCTTTTTCAAAGTCTATCGTGGACTGACCGAAACCATGGCAGTGGGCAATACCTTGCGTGTGTTTGGCGAAATCAGTATCAGTAAGTATGGCACCCAAATCAGCCACCCTGAATATGAAATTATTACTGGACATCAACCCCTGACCAATACAGGGCTGATACCTGTTTATCCAACGGTCAAAAACTTGCATCAAAATAAACTGCGTAGCTTGATTCGACTTGCGCTGCAAACGGTTAAACAAGCCAATCCTGTGATGGCTACTATGAGTGATGCTGAGTGGCAAATCGTACAAAGCGCGCTGAGCCAACAGTTTCCGTTACTGGCAGGTAGCCACAACCCATTTGAGGCATTTAGCTTGCTAGAAGCCATTAGCTTTATCCATCAGCCACCGATTTATACCGATTTGAACAAGCAAATTTTGGTATTAGAGGCGTTAAAAAATCGCAGTCATCCGACGTGTCAGCGGCTCATTATCGAAGAAATGCTCGCGCACCAGCTGAGTCTACTGTACCGCAAACAACAACTTTATCAGCATAAAGCACCGCGCTGCGATGCCACAAGCGCGCTTGCCAATCAGTTGTTAGCCAATTTACCTTTTACCCCGACCCATGCCCAAAATCGGGTAGTGGGAGAAATCGTCAAAGATTTGTCAACGTCAGTGCCCATGCTGCGACTCGTGCAAGGCGATGTTGGCGCAGGCAAAACCTTGGTGGCAGCTTTGGCGGCGTGCTATGCGCTTGATAGCGGCTGGCAAGTGGCAGTGATGGCACCGACAGAGATTTTGGCGGAGCAACATCTTAATAACTTTAAAAGCTGGTTTGAACCGCTTGGCATCGGTGTGGGTTGGCTTGTGGGTAAGCAAACAGCCAAAGCGCGTGAAAAAGCCTTGCAACAAGTACAAGACAACGAGGTGCAAATCGTGGTCGGTACGCATGCACTATTTCAAGAACATGTCAATTTTGCCAAGTTGGGCTTGGTGATTATCGATGAGCAGCACCGATTTGGGGTTGAGCAGCGAATGGCACTGGTCGATAAAGGCTTGGCGCATACCACACCGCATCAGCTGATTATGACAGCCACACCCATACCGCGTACCCTTGCCATGAGTGCATTTGGTGATATGGATACGTCCGTCATTGATGAGCTGCCGCCCAACCGTACCCCCATCACCACCGTCACCATAAGCCGTGACCGACGTGATGAAGTGATTGAACGTATCGCTGCCAACTGCGAGCAAGGCAAACAAGCTTACTGGGTGTGCCCACTGGTCGAAGAGTCAACCGTGCTTGATGCCCAAGCCGCTGAAGCGACTTATGCTGATTTGAATGATAGGCTCAATCTGAACATTGGCTTGGTACATGGCAAAATGAAACCCAATGACAAACAAGCAGTCATGGCGGATTTTAAAGCCGGTAAAACTGCTTTGCTGGTGGCTACCACCGTGATTGAAGTCGGGGTCGATGTGCCCAATGCCTCGCTGATGGTGATTGAAAATGCTGAGCGATTAGGGTTATCGCAATTGCACCAGCTACGCGGACGCGTGGGACGTGGCACCCAAAAAAGCTTTTGCGTATTGCTTTATCAAACGCCATTGTCAGAAACGGGTATCGAGCGGCTCAATGTGCTGCGAGATAGCAATGATGGCTTTGTGATTGCGCAAAAAGATTTGGAACTGCGCGGTGCAGGCGAGCTTTTGGGTAAACGGCAGACGGGATTTGATAGCTACTATGTCAGTGACCTAGCGAGGGATGAAAGCTTGCTAATCGTGGCGCAAGCGATTGCTAAGTACCTAATTGCTGATGAAAATCGCAAATCACAAGTGCAGCAATATATCAGCCATTGGACACCCGATGCCATTAAATACATTAACGCGTAATAGCGCGTAGTAGGCGCTTAAATTCTGATAGAGCGTTATTTTTACAGATAAAGCGCCTATTCACACCCCCAAATTTTTGTTATGTTATACCCTATGCACTTATTGATTAATTAACACTGACTTAACTATCGTAACTATTGGTTTTAATTAATCTTTTATCCATTGCGCAATACCACTGTTATTAATATAGAATTATCAATATTTTGTTATCAATATAAAGGATACCTGTTATGCCACAAACCAAATATGATTTACCTATCGCAGACCAAGCCGCTGCGGATGAAATCATCAAAAAAACCGAAGACATCAAAGGGGTCAAATTTGTCAACATTAACCCTAATGGCACCATCGTTGTGACCCATGGTGACGACTTTGATGAGGCGGCATTTAAAGCGGCTGCAGGTATTTAGCTACTAGTCTTGGTAAGCGACTAGGTTTTATGCCTAATTTTATTGGCTGTATGTTTTATTGCATAGATTTTTGACTGCACAAAAGCTGACTTCGGTCAGCTTTTTTATTGGCTAGAATTTGCCGTAAATTGTTCATTCAATCGTCATACGGTTGTCACCTTAGTCAGCTAATGTTTCCTAGCGATAGCGTATCTTTTTATTACAATCTGACTTATCACAATTTGATTTATCATATTGTGGCTTTGCCTAACCTTGAGGAAACCCCATGACTGACCAACCCGCTGAGCAAAATTCTCCTATCCACAATCTGCTTAAAGACACCCAGCCATCAACCCCAAGTATCAACCGTCGCCGTTTTTTACAATCTACCTCGCTTGCGACTGTCGCAAGTGCATCGATGATGCTAGCGGGCTGTAATAATGACAATGATGATAATCATAACACAGCGCAGGTCAGTTTTTTACATGGCGTAGCCAGTGGTGACCCGCTTGCAGATAAAGTGATTTTGTGGACTCGGGTGACACCGGTGAGCAGTGGCAGCAGCCTTGATGTCGATTGGCAAATTGCCAGTGATAATGCGTTTAACACCATCATCAATAAAGGCACGAGCAAAACAAACGGTGGGCAAGATTATACGGTCAAAGTGGATGCCACGGGTTTACAGCCGAATACGCCTTACTTTTATCGATTTATATGTGGTGGTGTCACCAGTCCGATTGGTAAAACCAAAACCCTACCTGTCACGAATGTCAATCAAGTGAAACTTGCGGTGGTGAGCTGTTCAAACTATCCTGCAGGGTATTTTCATGCGTATGCCGATATTGCCAAGCGCAGCGATGTCGATGTGCTGCTGCACTTAGGCGATTATATCTATGAATATGGTCGTCATACCATCGATGACCAAGGTAAAACGGTGCCTGCCTATGCTTCAAGCCATGCTGCACAGCTCAAGCGCGAAGTCATCCCAGTGGAAGAATTGCTCACCATTACTGGCTATCGCTTGCGCTATGCCCAATATCGTACCGATAAAGATTTGCAAGCTGTACATGCCGCCATGCCAATGATTGCGGTATGGGACGACCACGAGATTAGTAATGATACTTATAAAGCGGGTGCTGAAAACCACCAATCCAATGAAGGCGATTGGAATCAGCGCAAAATGGACGCGATGAAAGCCTATCATGAATGGATGCCCACGCGTAATAGTGTGATGACGCAAATTTATCGCAGTTTTGATTTTGGTAATTTACTCAGTCTGCATATGCTAGACACCCGTGTTATTGCCCGGGACAAACAGCTAGATTACAATAATTTTTTAGTTAAAGACGCCAATGGTCAACTCACTTTAGATAGCGCAAAATTTACCGCGGCAATGCAAGATACCAGCCGCCAAATGATTGGTTTGCCACAACAAAACTGGCTAGCAGGTCAATTGCAAACGTCAAAATCGACTTGGCAAATTCTGGGTCAGCAAGTGGTGATGGGGCAAATGTTTATTCCTGCCCTCGTACTGCTCAACTTTATGAACCCTGCTTTGGGGGTAGATGCCGTCACTTATCTGACCCTAATGCAAAAAGCGCAGACCGCCCCCACGACCTTGACGCCGCAAGAGCAGAGTATGGTACAACAGTTGCAGCAAGCCCCATTCATCCCTTATAACCTAGATGCGTGGGATGGTTATGCGGTGGCACGCGAAATGATTTATGGTATTGCCAACGCGATGCAAAAAAACTTAGTGGTATTGGCAGGTGATACCCATAACGCTTGGGCGAATAATCTAGTCAATGTCAAAGGCGAACCCGTTGGGGTGGAGTTTGCGGTACAGTCAGTGACATCGCCAGGTTTTGAAGAATATTTAGCAACAGTTGACCCAAAACAGTTAGCAATAGGGTTACCCATGCTGGTCAAAGGTGGTACGTTAAAATGGTGTGACACCTCTCAGCGCGGTTATATGATTGTGACAGTGACCCCTGAGCAATGCACCAGCGACTGGGTGTTTGTCAGTGATATCACCAAGCCCACCTATACGAGCAGTGTTGGTAAAACCATGCGTGTCAAAGTGGGTGAGCCTTATTTGGTTTAAACAACTTTGACAAAACCCAATAAAAAAGCCGCTAACGTTAGCGGCTTTTTTTGATAAATCATTACATATTTGGGTAGTTTGGACCACCACCGCCTTCTGGCGTGACCCACGTGATGTTTTGTGAGGGGTCTTTGATATCACAAGTTTTACAGTGTACACAGTTTTGTGAGTTGATTACAAATTTTGCGCCGCTGTCACTTTGTACCACTTCATATACCCCTGCTGGGCAGTAACGCTGTGCTGGCTCAGCAAAGATTTTGAGGTTACGCTTAATTGGCACCTCTGGATCGGTTAATTTTAGGTGACAAGGTTGATCTTCAGCATGGTTGGTATTGGAGATAAACACAGAAGATAATTTATCAAAGGTCAGCTTACCATCGGGCTTTGGATACTCAGGGATATAAGCGTGGTCTGCGCGCTCAAGCACATCGTAGTCTGGCATTCTGTCACGAATAGTCAGTGGCATTTTACCCTTAAATATATTTTGCTCTAGGAAGTTGAACGCACCGCCCATCCAGATACCCATGCGGTGCATCGCATTTGCGAAGTTACGCGCTTGGTACATGTCATTGTAGAGCCAGGAGGCTTTGAATTTTTGTTCATAGGTTGGTACTTCGTCATGTTGACGACCGGCAGCAATCGCTTCATACACGGCTTCAGCGGCTAACATACCTGATTTGATGGCGGTATGAGTCCCTTTGATTTTTGCTGGGTTTAGGAAACCTGCATCGTCACCTACTAATACACCACCGGCAAAATACAGTTTTGGTAATGAGTTTAAACCGCCTTTGGTCAAGGCACGCGCACCGTAAGATAAGCGTTTACCGCCTTCTAAAATATTGCGAATGAGCGGGTGGGTTTTTAGACGTTGTAACTCATCAAATGGCGATAGGTAAGGGTTGTGATAAGACAAGTCAATCACCATACCAAATGACACTTGGTTGTTTTCATCAAAGTATAACCACCAACCACCGTTACTATGCGTCTCGTTAAGCGGCCAACCTGAACCATGCAGCACCATGCCTTCTTGGTGTTTGGCAGGGTCAATTTCCCAAAGCTCTTTTAAGCCAATCCCGTAGTGCTGTGGGTCTTTGCCTTCTGATAGGTTAAAACGGCTAATTAAGCGTTTACCTAAGTGACCACGGCAACCTTCAGCAAAAATGGTGTATTTTGCCAGTAGCTCATAGCCTGGCTCATAGCCTGATTTTGGTTGACCTTCGGCATTAACGCCCATGTCACCCGTCAATACACCACGAACAGAACCATCTTCGTTGTAAAGAATTTCAGAAGCAGAAAAACCTGGGAACATCATCACTTCAAGCTCTTCGGCTTGGGTGGCTAACCAACGTACAAGGTTACCCAATGAGATAATATAGTTGCCATGGTTGTGCATCAAGCTTGGGACGATTTTTTCTGGCAATTCGCGGTATTTGGTCTCATTTTTGAGCATGTAGACGCGGTCACCTTTGGTTTGCACGCGAACGGGCGCACCTTTTTCTTTCCAATCAGGAATCAGTTCAGTCAGTGCATTAGGCTCCATAACCGCACCTGATAAGATATGGGCACCAAATTCTGACCCTTTTTCAACGATACACACGCTAAAATCAGGATTGCCAGCAGCAATGGCAAGTTGACGTAGACGAATTGCCGCAGATAGACCTGAAGGTCCGCCACCCACGATAACTACGTCAAACTCCATTTGCTCGCGTTCGATGTCTTGCATACAAACTCCTTAGAAAAATAAAATTCAGTGATGACAACTTGCTTAACCTTGCGCGCATTGGGTTAAACAATGCGGTTCTTCAGCTTATATCTGACAGACTGTCAACATAAGTTACATCACGATGATTTTTGCAAGGCTAGTGATTGGGAAGGTTAGCCTTTGATTATCAGTTCATCAAATAATTGCTGGCACAGGCTGGCAATGTTATCAATGGTTTTCTTGATTTTAACATATAATGAATCGTTATATGAATTCAGAAAAAATACTACTTAGTATAATAGATTAACCGTTTAACCACCTAATATTTTTGCAGCAGAAAATGACTGCCGGGCTTAATTTATCGTATCTAATCTGGCTTCTCTTATGCTATCTGACACCTTTATATACAATAAATCGACACAGGTACTAACAGCGACTATTTGAAACCCAGCGTTGAATTGACTACTATGTACCACAAAGTGATGTCAACACAGCGCATCATGGCATTCATAAACCCATACAATACGCTAAATCCTAATCTAAATAAAAACTACCATAATATGAGCCAGAAAATGACTAATACTGATACTGTAGCGTCTAAACCCAGCTTTGATATTAATTTTGATACTAGCTTTGATATAGGCGAGCTAAGCCAACAAATCGAGCAATCGGTCACTTCGCAAGCGGTAGCAGCCGCAAATCATCCGACACGCCAGATTCCACCGCTTGAAAAATGGCAACCCAAACTCAGCGGTACGATGGATATGGTGGTCAAAGCCAATGGCGAGTGGTGGCATGAAGGCAGTCAAATCACTCGTCCACTACTCATTGATCTGTTTGCCAAAGTGTTGTGGTCAGAGGTTGATGATAATCACCACGTTGAGTATTTTTTAAAAACCCCTGTGGAAAAATGGCAAATCCAAGTAGAAGACGCGCCACTGCTAGTGAATCAAGTGGGCGTCATTAACGAGCAATTTGGCGACACTAGCAGACCTGTGTTGCAGTTCACCACCACGCAAGGCGATGTGGTGATTGCTGATGAGCAGCATCCGATTCGTTTGGGTCTGCCATTTACCCATGCTACCCAGCAAGATGCTGGCTTACGGCAAAAACAAGCCAGCCAGCCTTATTTATTGGTTCGGCAAAATGGTGGCTCAGCGCTATACGGACTCATTCATCGCAATGTGTTTTACCATTTGATTGAACTGGGTGAGTTGGTAGAGGGTGAAGAGGGTACGTCATTGATTTTGCACAGTGGTGATAGCACTTTTACCTTGACGATGACCGCCTAAATAGCCGCTGTAGCCAAATTTTGATAGCTTGTGAACCAGCGAAGTGACGAATTTGCTGTCAAATTCGGCCCCGCATTTTTTTGTAGTGAGCGTCTAAAAATTGGTATAAGATAGTGGTCTATTTTATGGGTAGGCGATTATTTTGCGGTTTAAAATAGCAACACCCTGCGAGTTGGACTGATTAGGCTATGGTAGATTTGGCAAGCGCGCCGATAGGCGTATTTGATTCTGGGTTGGGCGGATTGTCGGTATTGACCCATTTGCAGCGACGCTTGCCATTTGAACGTTATATCTATCTTGCCGATACCCTGCACGTACCCTATGGCTCACGCAGTGAAGCAGAGATTCGTGAACTTACCTTGCAGGCAGTGGCATGGCTACACTCGCAAGGCTGTAAGCTCATTGTGATAGCTTGCAATAGTGCCTCTGCGCATGGATTACAGGCGGCAAGGCGGCGGTATCCTCAAGTGCCGATTGTCGGCTTAGTCCCTGCATTAAAACCTGCGGTGATGCAGTCGACGACCAAGCAAGTCGCGGTGTTGGCAACCCCAGCGACCTTGCACGGGTATTTACTCAATGAAGTTATTGAACAAGTCGCCAAACCGCAGCAAGTGACTGTCCACAAATATAGCTTTAACAGCCTAGTGCCTTGGGTAGAATTGGGTATGCCAAACCATCACCCAGCCGTGACTGATTTGGCGCAGTTGTTAAGTGAGTTACAGGATAAAAAAGTAGACCAACTGGTACTGGGCTGTACCCATTTTCCTTTTTTTAAAGCCTATTTGGCACAGCGTATCGACGAGCTGATGACCCACCAAGCTATGGGGAAAGTGGCATTGATTGATTCGGGCGATGCCATTGCCAAACGCGTATATGATTTGCTTGAGCAAGCCAATCAGCTTGCCTCTCATAAAGAGCGACCACGGTTACAGTTTTATGCCACCGCTAACTTACCCACTACTGAGCAGGCGGCAACGCGTTTGTTGCAGCGGTTTTTGCCAGAGTTGGGGATTGATTTTTTTACCTTGTGTGTGACTCAACATCGTGCAGTGAATTGAGCTTGTTGGTTAGTCAGCATGGCTTTTACCCTTTTAGCTTTTAACGGTTTAACTTTTAACGATTCAGCTTTTAACCCTTTACTTTTTTGATTAATTGCGTTCATTAGAGCGTTATGGAGAAGATAGCATGTCTCAAAAGAAACGTTATCATATTCATATCTCTTTGGTGAGAAATGAAAATGTCAACTTAGAGAACGCGCTAGAGTATGCGCTATCGACAGATTATTTTTTGACTTGGGATTTGCTTGCGACCCATACCAATTTTGTTGAATACAGCCGCCAACAAATCGACCAATGTGATTATATGATTTTTATTTTGGGCAATGATTACGGTCATTTAAGCCTATCAGGTGTCAGTTATCTGCACTTATCTTATATCTATGCGTCTTCAAAACGGGTGCCGATGATTGCGTTGGTCAATACCCAACCAAGCCAACATGAGCTATTACGTCAACGGTTGGATCTGTTTAATTTAGTGATTAAAGAGCAAGGTTCGCGGGCCATTTATTTCGATCAGACCCATGACGGCGTGCCCGACTGTGTGCGAATGCTTGAGGAAATCAAAGACGAGTTTCCGCGGTCAGGTTGGGTCAAAGACACCCATCCATTGAGGGCGCTACCGACAGACGCTAGTGGCGATTTGAAGTCGGTGTTTGTCTCGGATAGATTTCATATCCGTAATAGCGTGCAACCCGCCTTAACTGCCAGTAGTCTAGAGCGCGATCAAAAGCCGCCTGAAGCTGAAGCCAGACCGACCCAAGTCACGCCAAAAGCGCTCAATGAAGCGTTATTGGTCAACTATACCGCACACGCGTTTGAAGGCGGCAACTTGCAAGAAATCAGCGCAGCTTATACATTTAGCTGGGGCAATATTGTGCAAATGCTACAAGCATTACCGCAGCCGTTTACCAGTAATATGATGTTAACCCAAATTAATGATGCCCTCAAAGATGCTGCGATGGCAGAAGCGCTCAAAATCTCACCCAAAATCCATGCCGTCTCTCGCTGTCAAATCAGTAATATCGATTATCAATGGATCAAAAGCCAACTGGTGAAAAAACAATGGTTGGTCTCGGTCAAAGAAGAGCGAAGTATCCGCGAGCTGTGGCAGATTAACATCATTGTACAAGCTTAAACTGTCGTTTCTAACACGCCTTTTTTAGTGTTTTATCTCAGTGTTTTATGCAAGCATTTTATATCAGCTTTAACCAAGCCATGATTTACTCATGTCATGACAATGTTATACAGACCTGCTATCTAGCGTCACATTTTTTATGTTATGATAATCTGACCACACACATAACGATAACATTGAGAATAAAAAGAGGATAAAACTATGAGCAATCATGTGACCCAACAAGCCGACGATGTTGAAAACAACATCAACCAACTTGAAGACACCATGCACGAAGCCCAGCAGTTTCACACCCTTGAAGAGCAAGTCGAAGATATGAAACGCCGTGGCATCAACCCACGCGATAACTTCAAAAAATGGGATGAAGACGAAGAAGATAATTGGGGTAGCAATTCAAAAGGCGAAGTCAAACCGATCCAAATGGATGATGGTGAAGAGCCCACCCCGCCACCTATTGTATAAAGTTGTCCAATGTGTCAATACTGACAAGACCGTAGCGATATTAACAAAAACCCTTAATGCTGACATTAAGGGTTTTTTATTGGGCGATTAGAAAGGTATGATTAACAGGAAACACTAAGGCGTTGTCACCCCACCTTGCCCATTGTCGATACGATAGTAACTCGTGCGACCATTGGCATCGCGTACCACTTTAGTCGGCGTGTTAGTCGGCGTGACAATCACCGTTGAATTCGTTACAGACTGATATTGAACGGGCGTTTGGGTTGGGTATTGGTTTGGGTACTGAGCATTGCCTGCTGGCTGAGTCATTAGCATACGGTAGAGTTTCATACCCGCACGACCATCAGGGTTGACACCTTGCTGACGCTGAAAATCTTGAATGGCATAGCGCGTTTTATCGCCAATCATGCCATCGACTTGACCAATATCATACCCACGATTAAGCAGTGCTTGCTGGATTTCACGGGCTTGACGGCGGCTAATACCGGCATCATCCGTTGGCCAAGGTGTGACAAAGCCGACATTGCTAGTACGGTTTTGGCTAATCATATCGGACAAATGCGCAATCGCTAGCGCGTAGTTCTCTGACGCATTGTAACTATAAAACGCATCGAAGTTTTTACCCACTAAAAACGCAGGACCTTTAATGCCAGCAGGTAATAGCAAACCTGCACTATCAAGGCTAGAGGGTAGCGGCTGACCATTGGCAAGGGTCAGACCTTGACTGCGCCAGTAGCTCATCGGTTTTTTGGCTTTGCGGTTGCTATCTGCCCAAAACCCTGCAGGCAGCTTGACCTCAAAACCCCAAGGCTCGCCCGTGCGATAACCTGCTTTATCCAAGAAATTGGCCGTTGACGCGAGCGCATCAGCTTGGCTGTTGACCAAATCTTTACGTCCATCACCATCAAAATCTTGCGCCAAGCGTAAGAAGGTACTTGGCATAAACTGGGTTTGCCCAAACGCCCCTGCCCATGAGCCAGTCATATCACCACGGCGGATATCACCATTTTGCAAGATACGCAGCGCGTTGGCGTATTCCGTGCGAAAGTACGACTGACGACGGTCAAAGCAAGACAAAGTCGCTAACGACTGGATTAAGTCTTTTTTACCCAGCTGCTTACCAAAGTTCGACTCTACTCCCCAGACGCCAAGTACATCCGTTCCTTTCACGCCATAGCGCTGCTCGATGCGGCTTAATGTGCTTTGTAGTTGGTTTCTGGCATTGATACCGTCTTGCACACGTTCTTCATCGACTAGACCTGAGAGATAGTCCCACACTTCTTTTTGAAACTCAGGTTGATAGTTGAGTGAGACAATCACACTAGGGTCAGGCTCACTTGGGCGATATTGTTCTAAAGTGCTGGCTACACCGCTAAAGGTGCTGCTGTTTTTGAGATTGGATAAACACTGTTGAAATTGGGCATTGCTAAGATTAGGCGGTGTCGGTGCGGCATTGGCTTGGCTAACCATCGCCACGCCTGCCAGCGCCATAAAAATCGGAAGTAAACGCATAACAAACCTTGAATAGTGACAGAGAAAAACATCAACAAACGGGGTGAATTTTGACTAATTCAAGGGTATAAAAAAAGCTTGCTTAGTGAAAGGAGTAAATGCAGTTAATTACATTTTTTCACATTGGGTGATAAAGCGTTAATTTTTGCATTATTGTGGTAAGTTTAGTTGTTGAACTCAAAAAAATTGGGCATTAACGGTGTAAAGCCCAATTTTGAAAGGATTAATAAGTATCACTAAGGTATTAACGAAGTATCCATAAAATCACAATACGCGTTATTGTTCGATCATAAAACCGCTAAAATATTGTTTGAGCTTGGCAAGCTTGGGCGGAATCACAAAGTTGCAATAGCTTTGGGTCGGGTTGTTGGCGTAATAATCTTGGTGGTAGTCTTCGGCAACGAAAAACTGCGCAGCAGGATGCACTTCGGTCACCACCTTGATGCCTTGCTCATCACGAAGCTCACCAATCACACGGTCAATGGTCGGTTTTTGCTGCGCTTCATCGGTGTAAAACACCACAGAGGCATATTGTCTGCCGACATCATTACCTTGACGGTCTTGTGTCGTTGGATCATGGGTGGCAAAGAAAATATCCAATACCGTCTCAAGCGGAATAATGCTCTCATCAAAATCGACTTTAATCACTTCGACATGACCGGTATCGCCGCCACAGACGGCTTTGTAGTTGGCGCTTACTTCATCACCGCCCATATAGCCTGAGGTGACATCGGTCACACCTTTGACATGGCTAAATACTGATTCGGTACACCAAAAACAGCCACCGCCTAAAATAATCGTTTGCATAATAGTACCTTTTTATGGTTATCTCATTGGTTTGATATAAGGGTTAAATTGACTTCCTCCCCTCCCTAAAGCGAGGGGATTCCTTCTGCAAGACGGTGAAGCCCCACCGCAAACCTTAAATAGTGGC
>ERZ650302.358-NODE-358-length-24554-cov-12.627944_pt1 | contig 24554 bp, 23 predicted proteins | sample MGYA00376238_ERZ650302 | MGnify/ENA primary metagenome ERZ650302 (study PRJEB26733, sample SAMN07839298) | wastewater metagenome | biome: urban; feature: wastewater treatment plant; material: waste water | place: USA: North Carolina | collected 2016-04-28 ... | reverse complement strand
GTCCTCTCACGATTCTGTTCCCGTTCAGTCATTTACCGAACTTCGTTACATTGTCAGGCTCGCTGCTTTATTCAGAGCCTTAGGGTCATCTGGTGATACAGATGGTTCACTCTTGTCGTGGTGAACAACGCTTCATACGACCTCACGTCGCACGGGCAGAAATGAGTTACAGATTCAGAGTCATGCTTGTAAAACCGATCGATTCTGTCGCAATGACAATCAGCTTCATTTCATAACATCACTTAAACTTTTTATGACAAGTTCCCGGTTGGCAAAGCTTCAAAAATAGCCCAGTTTACAAAAAAACATGACGATGGCTATAATTAGTGTACAAAAAAGAAACTTATTAACTTAACTCACTGTTAAATATAGATTTTACTAAGAATCGTCAAAGTTTATGTCTTAGCGAATTTCCAAGGGTGATCTGCTATGGGTAAAGAGTATGATGGCATTCATCGCATTAGCTTTCTAATCAACGAACAAGGCACTATTGAGCATGTTTTTGATGATTTTAAAACCAGTAACCATCATCAAATCCTGATCGATTACCTCGATTCGATCTAAGCGCAAACAATAAGGCCGGAAATTATTCCGGCCTTATATCTAATCATTTATCTATACCGTGAAAAACTTAGCGTTTACCCATGCAATGACAAAATAACTCGACAACATAGCACTGATCGCTAGCATGATCGGTCTTAGATTTGGACGATTACGAGCAATCAATACAATCGCCAGCGAGGTTGGATAAAGACCAAACATATAGCGAGGAACCGTATTAGTACTGGTCATGATCGGCACAAAAGTACAAATAAACATGAACAGAGCTTCCGCATAACGTTTTTGCTTAAACAGATATATATTCAGTGCCCATCCAACTGCAATCATGATTGACAGATAGATTTTCCGCCCACCGGTTTCAAACCCTTCTAGCCAGTATCCGAACGGATTCCCGAAAATACGTCCCCATGCCAGCTGAATGTTCTTAAAGGAGAACGCATCACCAACGTGATAATGCATGTAGAACATGTAAGCAAACATCACCAACGGAATAAACCAGATAGCCAGAATAACCCGGAAACCACGGTCACCAAACTTAAGCAGTTCCCGCCAGCCATAGGCTTGCAGCGCAAGAATTCCCACAGAGAAGACAACCATGACACCGATATTACGCGTGGCCGTCATCAGCAAACCAGCGACCGCAACCCATAGCCACTGATGCCGATAGGCAAACAAGAACACCACCATCGTCAACGTAATGAACAGAGCCTCTGTATAGGGTGCGATAAAATAGACGGAGTATGGTGAGAATGCCAGCATCCAGACACCAAACCGGGCTACATCCAGCTCCTGTCCTAGTTGGCGCAAACATAAATAAAACAGCGGCAGCATAGCGAACGATGAAACGTTGGCGATGACATAGAAGCCATATAATGACGGCATGCCAAACAGTTCACCAATGTAATGCCCAAGGATCGGAAACAGAGGGAAGAAAGCCCAGTTAGCGGCATGGCCGGTAGTTAGACCATGCGGATAAGAGTCATAGCCAATATCAGCAATACTCTTAAACCAAGCACAATCGAACTGGCAAAATACACTCCACACATCCGTTTCAAGCGAATCGACAAGGTTGATCTGCCCGATTTGATCTGTCTCGACGTTATAGTGCATTGCGCCAAAATAGCCAATTGCATATAACAGAACGCGGCTGACTAAAAAGGCCAGCGCAATGATCCCCCAGTCTTGTCGACTGATATGCAACCGAGAATAAATAACGTTGATGTTATCTGTCTGCACAACTTACTCCAGCATTACTCAGGCAAAAACCCAGATTCGGGATAACACATAAGTCAGCACGGTAACCGCCAGTGTCGCAATAACAATTGGCAGCAGACCCGACAGACCAATCCACAGTAAAACAGATAACAACACGTAGCGAACGCCGAGCGAACTGAGCGCTACCAGTAAAAACTTACTGACTTTACCGTGCCTCTGGAATGTGACGTATCGGTGCCCGAAAAAAGAAAACCAGAACGCCACAAAAAATCCGATCGATGTCACCAGATACTCGGAGATCTCAGGCCATAAATGAAGGCATAGCGTCGCTATGCCTAAATCCACTATGGTTGCACCGCCACCGACCAGGCCAAACCGGAATAACCGCCAGAATTCATCTTTTGTAATCATTCTGGTTTATCTTCTTCCAATTCAGCAACAGCAGAAACCTTAGAACGCGAATATTGACCATAAACGCCTTCAACAAGGAATACTGGGCGTTGTTTAACTTCCAGGAACATACGACCGATATATTCGCCCATAATACCGATGGAAAGCAGCTGCATACCGCCAAGGAATAAAATCACGCACATCAGGGAAGCATATCCTGGGCTATCTACGCCGACAAAAATCACTTTCAATATGATGATCATCATGTACAGGAAGCTGATTGCAGCAACAGAGGCACCGATATAGCTCCAGACCCGCAGCGGCCAGCTGGAAAAACTGAACAAACCATCCAGTGCAAAGTTCCACAGCTTCCAGTAATTGAATTTTGTGGTACCGGCAGCACGCTCCGGACGAGCATAAGGAACACCGATTGAGCGGAAACCAGCCCAAGCAAATAACCCTTTCATGAAACGGTTACGTTCCGGCAATTGGTTGATTGCTTCCACTACACGACGATCCATCAGACGGAAGTCACCGGCATTTTCCGGGATCTTGGTCGTAGTAGAGACTGCGTTGAAGAAACGGTAGAAACCACCCGCAGTCAAACGTTTCATGGCCGTATCGGCATTACGATCAGTTCGTACACCATATACAGTGTCATAACCTTCTTCTTTCCACATCCGGACGAATTCCAGTACCAGTGCCGGTGGATCTTGCAGATCAACATCCATTGGTACCACAGCGTCGCCACGAGCATGGGCAAGACCGGCGGTCATTGCCGCTTCTTTACCAAAGTTACGGGCCAGGTTGATCAGAGTAACGCGGCTGTCTTTTTCAATCGCTTTTTCAACAACTTCTCGCGTGCGATCACGGCTGCCGTCGTTAACAAAAACGATTTCCAGTTGATCACGCAATGGTGCCAGCTCTTTATCGATCGTTTCAATAAAGGTATCGATGCTTTCTTCTTCGTTATAAACCGGTACAACTAATGAAACAGTAAAAGATTGTTTGCTCATAATAACCTCATCCCGCGCGGGATAATTTGAATGTTTTGAACATGATAGAGTGGTTGCTTTGCAATGACACATAGTTTGGATCAGCCGGATCAGCAATGAATAGACCCGCCGGGAGGGTTAGCTCAAACGTCTGAGGACCGGCTTTATCAAATTTAACTTTTTGAGACCATTGGTCGCCAACACTCACGCTGAGTTCTGTATTAGCGGTTTTAGTCGTCAATGTTCCTTCAAATTTCAGCGCACCGGGTTCGCGGTGTAAGGTGAAATACAATCCGCCCTTACCGTCAAACAGTGATCCTGAGCCATCTTTTTCAGGGATGTCCCAGCCTGCTCGTGAAAGATACGAACAGCGCTCCCGTTCATTGGTGAGATCCATTAATGTGCCGGGGATATAAGCGAGAGTTTGATTACGATTCCAGATATGGGTTTTCTTTTCCAGATAATACATACGATATGCCATAGACACATCAGGATGCTTAGCGAGATAAAGTACATACAGGTAAAAGGCACTGAGTGCCAGAAACGTGAGAATAAAGATAAATTTAACACTGCGAGTCATCATTAGTTCTGACCTCATTATTGTTTGCGCCAATCCTAATTCAGAACACAAAGAAACAACAGAGAGTGATGGCTTGATCACATAAAAATATATCCATTCAGATAACTTGACACCTGAAGCAACCGTTTTCACCTGCTTTTTGATATAGATAAAGAACTGTAACGCCTGATACCTATACACTAAATGCATCTATTACTGGCAGGATACCACTTATGAATATGAATCATGCTCAGCGACTGATACTCAGTAATCAATATGAAATACTGAGTAAGCTGAATCCTGAGAAAGCGGATTATTATCATCGCTGTAAGACAATTGTAGAACGTGGTTACTGTTTACAGATGCTGGAGTTAGAAAAAGAGTTTGGCCATCTGACTGAGGAAGCATGCCGAGAAGTAATTGACACGCTGGAAATGCATCATGCACTTAAAGTTTCTTATGAAAATTTACCCGCAGAAGATCAAGCTCAAATTTCTGCAGCTCGTTTAGATTTCATTGGTTATGCCAGAGGCTATGAACGTGAACTTGCTGATTATGTCTGTTATCTGCTGGATGTAGAAAAACGCTTCCCTGATTTAGGAAAATGTTGCGCCAGCTTAAATTCTGAAATGGCTATGCACGACAAGTACGAACGGATGCTGGCTGAATGGCGTGATTGTCCACGTCAATACAAACTATCCATTCAAGAAATTCGTAATATCATCACTGCTTAATAAATTTGTAGTCAGCCAAACATCCCGTTAAAAAGATGATTGGCTGATTATTCTTATTCCGATGCTGCTAATTGGGCAATCCGTTCGGCTAATAGATTCTTTCTCTGCAGCCAGTATCCTGCCATCAACATCCCAGCGATCATAGCGAAAATAAAGACAATCGCAGGCCAACCAGTCAGTGCCACCATGGCAATTGCTGGTCCTGGACAAATACCTGCAAGCCCCCATCCTGCGCCAAATATCAAAGCACCAAATACCAACTGGCGATCCAGCGTTTTCTTAGTTGGCAAATGCAAAGCAGCGCCATTCCATGTTTGTTGGCGTTTTTTAATAAAAAAGTGATACCCAGGAGTAAAGACAGCCAGTGCCCCTCCCATCACCAACATCAATGATGCATCCCACTCCCCGGTAACATTAAGAAAACCCACTACCTTATCGGGTTGCATCATGCCAGAAAGCGCTAATCCGAAGCCAAAAAAAACACCGGCAATTAAAGTAATCACAATTCACCTCTTAATGGTTCATAGCAACAATCAATGCACCAGAAAATATAAATAATCCGGTTGCCACCAATGAACGGACTGAAAAACGACCAATGCCACAAATACCATGTCCACTGGTACAACCGTTAGCCAAACGAGAACCAACGCCGACTAAAAGGCCTGCTAATATCAGCAACGGCGATATTTCAAGTTTTGCTACTTTAAGATGTAAAACATACGTTGCCACACTGCCCCCGAACGTCGTACCAACCAGAAATAAGATACGCCAGCGTTTGCTGTCTGGAGCTGAAACTAATCCGGAGATGATTCCGCTGTAGCCAGCGATCCGTCCTTTCCCCCATAAAAGTATCAGGGCTGCTAAACCAATCAGGAGCCCGCCAAGCAACGAACTCCACGGCGTAAAATTGAGCATACATAAAGACCCATTAAATTAGATAAAGCTAATTTAATGTAGAATTTCCTCAAATTCAATGCAGTTGGTAATGATAAAGCGTTGTTTGGAATTATGTTCGGTTCGTTTTTATCGTTCTGATAGAAAAATATTGCAGATACCGATGCCTAATGAGAGAAAAATCACATTTTATGTGCGACTTAACGGAACTTTTTACAATGTCAGAACTCTAACTTAATGCCACTGCAATTAAACATTGAGTCTTGGCCCAGTCAACGTAAAGTTGACTGGGTTTTTTTATTCCCGAATTTCATCCAGAATAGACTTATTAAACGTTTTACAGCCACAAGTGGTGCTATTTTGACGACTAAACCGCAAAAAACCTTTTTGTTTCATGATTACGAAACTTTTGGTATTGATCCAGCCCGTGATAGGCCATCTCAGTTTGCCGGAATTCGAACCGATGCTGATTTTAACATTTGTGGCGAACCCGTTGTTCTTTATTGCCAGATGGCACCAGATTATTTGCCAGCGCCAGAAGCTTGTCTGATAACCGGCATTACGCCTCAGATCGCCAATCAAAATGGCGTCTGTGAAGCTGATTTTTTCCGCACGATACACGAGCAATTTGCACAGCCGGGAACCTGCATTCTGGGTTACAACAATATCCGCTTTGATGATGAGTTTACTCGTTACGGTTTTTACCGCAATTTTTTCGACCCGTATGCTTATAGCTGGCAACAAGGTAACTCACGTTGGGATCTGTTAGATGTGGCGCGTGCGTTTTATGCTCTGCGCCCTGAAGGAATTAATTGGGTTCATGATGATGAAGGTAAACCGTCATTTCGTCTGGAAAAACTTTCTGTTGCTAATGGCATAAAACATGAAAATGCACATGATGCAATGTCTGATGTGTACGCCACTATTGGTTTAGCCAAATGTCTAAAACAAGCCCAACCGCGCTTATTTGATTACTTGTTAGAACACCGCAGTAAAAACAAGCTAAAAAATCTGATCGATATCATTAATATTAAACCGCTGGTGCATGTCTCAGGTATGTTTTCCGCATGGCAAGGCTGTGCCAGTTGGATTGCCCCGTTAGCTTGGCATCCAACCAATAATAATGCCGTAATTGTCGTGGATTTACACAAAGACATATCGCCCCTACTCAAGTTAGATGTAGCAGCTTTACGTGATCGCCTTTATACCCGACGTAATGAATTGGCCGGAGAATCGCCCGTCCCCGTCAAATTGATACATATAAATAAGTGTCCAATTCTGGCACCAGCCGCCAGTTTGAGCGAGGAACGTTCGCAGCAATTAGGTATCAATCGTGATCGTTGTATGCAGAACCTGCAATTGATCCGAGAAAATCCTGAGATTAGAGAAAAACTAGTCGCCCTGTTTAATGATGAATTTGTTCCTCCTGAGAATCAGGATCCTGAACATATGCTGTATCAAGGCTTTTTCTCTGAAGCGGATCGGGCAACCATTGATTTGATCCAGCAAGCGACGGCAGAACAATTAACGCCTGACCGTTATCAATTTCATGATCCTCGCCTGCATACATTATTGTTTCGCTACCGGGCCAGGAATTATCCCCACACGCTGTCACCACGCGAACAAGAGCAATGGCAGCAATTTTGTGTTGATGCATTAAATCGACAAGCAGAAGCTTATTTATTGCGGTTGGAACAGTTGCTGGAAGGAAAAATTCAAGGTTCACGCGAATGGAACATCATTAAATCGCTGGCGTTGTATTTGCAGGGCAAATGACAGGCAAAAAAAAGGTCAACCACAATGTAGTTGACCGAACTTCAGCTTTTGCTGAAGAGAGCACGGGATAAAACTGGTTTACACATTTATATATGGAAAAGCCGTGCCAACATTCCATATACATCTAAATAATTTTATAAAGATATAAATTAGGCGCTTTTTTAGCGATAGAAGCCACAACAAAGCCTCAAATAAGTCTTAATTTGCATTTAAATTATAACACAACAGAGTCAAAAGACTTTGCAAATTGCGCATTTTTGCAATTTGCAAATGAATCCACATTCGATTTGCATTTTCGCAAAATGCATGCCGAATGAAAGCTTGTTCACTAAATATACAAGAACACGGCTAAACCTTATTTCCCGTGAATTTTTATCTGTCTCAGCAATCTATCCGTAAATTCGATGCGTATTAGTAAGACAGGTTTGCCTCGGCTCAATAAGCCTAAGCCTCATTGGATGTGTATAATAAGTTCAGAAGCCGTAATTATGTGTCGGGAATATGGCATCAAACCCGATGCAGGAGATGAAGAGACAATGACTCAACTAAGTAAAGAAGCTGTAATTGTGCGCTCTGCTCTGGAAGCGAAAGGGCTAGAAACCCCCATGCTGCATACCGCTGTTTCGGCTCATGAAAAGAAACAGCAGATAGAGCAGCATATGGCCTCTATTATGACACTACTTGGCCTTGATTTAGCTGATGATAGCCTGGCAGAAACACCGCACCGTATTGCTAAAATGTATGTCGATGAAATATTTGCCGGCCTCGACTACAGCACGTTTCCAAAAATTACCCTGATTGAAAATAAGATGGGTACGGATGAGATGATCAAGGTACAAGACATTGGTGTGACTAGCACCTGTGAACATCATTTCGTTACTATTGATGGCCGGGCAACGGTCGCTTATCTTCCGAAAGACAAAATTATTGGCTTATCAAAGATAAATCGCATCGTGAATTTCTTTGCCAAACGCCCGCAGGTTCAGGAGCGGCTGACACAACAGATCTTGGTTGCGTTACAGGTGTTATTGGGTACAGATAATGTCGCGATCACTATGACCGCAACACATTATTGCGTCAAATCACGTGGGATCATGGATGCATTGAGCCAGACCACGACCACCGCATTGGGTGGCGTATTTAAAAGTAATGCCGCAACCCGACACGAGTTTCTGAGCCGCGCTTAATAGATAACACTCTTAATCGCCACGGCTAAGATGCAGTGGCGATTTTCCCCGATAGAACCTTTATCACCCCAACAACAACTGTTGCTGTAATTCATGAATTTGGTCGCGTAATCCAGCGGCTTGTTCAAATTCAAGATTGCGGGCATGTTCAAACATCTGATTTTCTAACCGCTTGATCTCTTTCGCCAACGCATCAGGGCGCAACCGTTGATAGTGTGCTGCTTCTTCCGCCACTTTATTGCGACTCGCTTTGGCTGACAATTTAGCCACACCACCTAATTGCATCACATCGACGACTTTCTTATTGAGCCCTTTTGGCGTAATACCATGTTCCAGGTTAAAGGCTTCTTGAACAGCACGTCGACGCTCCGTTTCATCGATTGCAGTACGCATAGAGTCGGTAATGCGATCGCCATACAAGATCGCCTTGCCATTCAGGTTTCGGGCCGCACGACCAATGGTCTGAATAATGGAACGGGTAGAACGTAGGAAGCCCTCTTTATCTGCATCCAGAATGGCGACCAGCGACACCTCTGGCATATCTAAGCCTTCTCGTAACAGGTTGATACCGACCAGCACATCAAATTCACCCAAACGCAGATCACGGATGATTTCCATACGTTCAACGGTATCAATATCCGAGTGTAAATATCGAACCCGGACATCGTGTTCATGCAAATATTCCGTCAAATCTTCGGCCATACGCTTGGTCAAAGTAGTAACCAGAACCCGTTCTTCTAATTTAACCCGCAGACGAATTTCAGACAGTAAATCGTCGACCTGTGTAGCTACCGGACGAACTTCGACTTCAGGATCCAGCAAGCCGGTCGGTCGTACCACTTGCTGCACAATATCGCCGCCCGATTTATTCAACTCATAGGCGGCAGGTGTCGCGGAAACAAATACCGTCTGCGGCATCAATGCTTCAAACTCGTCGAATTTTAGCGGCCGGTTATCTAAAGCCGAGGGTAGACGGAAACCATACTCCACTAATGTCTCTTTACGGGAACGGTCACCTTTATACATACCGCCGATTTGCGGCACGGTTACATGCGATTCATCGATGATCAGTAAGCCATCTGCGGGCAGATAATCAAATAACGTTGGCGGCGGTTCACCGGCAGTACGGCCAGACAGATAGCGGGAATAGTTTTCAATACCAGAGCAATAGCCCAGCTCCTGCATCATTTCGATATCAAACTGTGTGCGCTGGGTTAAACGCTGTTCTTCGAGTAGCTTATTAGCCGATAAGAGTTGTTCGCGACGTTCGGCCAGATCGACCTTGATAGTTTCAATCGCCTGCAAAATAGTATCCCGTGGCGTGACATAATGGCTTTTCGGAAACACCGTAAATCGGGGGATAACTTTTTCCACCGCACCAGTCAGTGGGTCAAACAAACTCAACCGTTCGACTTCTTCATCAAACAACTCGACACGTAATGCCAGTTTGTCTGATTCCGCCGGGTAAATATCAATCACTTCACCACGCACCCGGAAAGTGGCACGTTGAAACACCACATCGTTGCGGGTGTACTGCAACTCAGCCAAACGGCGTAAAATATCGCGTTGGTTGATGATATCGCCTTGCCGCAAATGCAACATCATACTGAGATAAGCCTGCGGATCACCCAAACCATAGATCGCAGAAACCGAGGCGACAATCACGACATCACGACGTTCTAGCAATGCCTTGGTGGCGGACAAACGCATCTGTTCAATGTGATCATTGATCGACGAATCTTTTTCAATAAAGGTATCAGTGGTGGGCACATAGGCTTCTGGCTGATAGTAATCATAATAAGAGACAAAATACTCAACTGCATTTTCAGGGAAAAACTCACGCATCTCACCATACAACTGTGCAGCCAGCGTCTTATTCGGCGCCAAAATCATGGTTGGACGGTTTAGCTTGGCGATTACATTCGCCATCGTGAACGTTTTGCCTGAACCAGTCACCCCTAACAGGGTTTGATGGGCCAAACCAGCGTCAATGCCTTCCAATAATTTAGCAATAGCGTTGGGTTGATCTCCTGCTGGTTGAAACTGACTTGCCAGCTTAAAGACTTTACTCATATTGATTACCACACCAAAAATCTTAACAACATCATAATATGTTCCCGTCTTGCTGCGACACAATTCCGACCCTACAAAAGGAATAAAGCTGCAAATTGTATATATATTCATCATTACGATGAACTTTTCAGCACAGTGTGATCTTGCGCGTATTTTTGTCTTGACCGACCTTGCTCATATGCGTAGGATTATCGGCCCATTCCCTCGTAGTTCAGTCGGTAGAACGGCGGACTGTTAATCCGTATGTCACTGGTTCAAGTCCAGTCGAGGGAGCCATCTTGGTGAGTAATTCTCTTCCAGCTATCATTTCATCCGCCATTAAGCTCATTTGAATCTCTGGCCTTAAACCGTATTTTCATTGTCAATATTTTTAATCTCGAGTTCACATGCAATCTGGCCCAGCCGGATCAACCCTGCTCTATATCGTTCTGACATCTCAAAACAACAACTAAGACGTAAACAGTGCTGATATCTCTGACTACTGGAATACATTAACCCAGGAATACAGACAATCTGTTCTGCCAATGCTTGATGTGCAAGTTTCAAACTATTGATAGTATCGGGTAACTCAAGCCAAAGAATAAAACCTCCCGTTGGTTGACTTGCTCTCGTACCCGCAGGAAAGTGCTGGGCGATCAGACCTCGAATATAGTTAATTTGTCCTGAATATAATTGTCGTAATTTCCGCAGATGACGTTCATAACCACCATTATCGAGAAATTGTGCAATAGCTTCAGATAGTAGGCTTGATTCAGCAACACTAGTAAGAAATTTCAGTTTACGCACCGCGTCATGAAAACGGCCCGCCGCGATCCAGCCTATGCGAAAATCAGGAGCCAGCGTTTTAGTGTAGCTGGCACTGGTCATAACCCATCCACCTTCATCATATGCTTTGAGTAATGGCTCTGGCGGACTCATAAATTGGAGGTCAGCATGCTGCGCGTCTTCTATCACCGGCACTTGATACTGATTAGCCAATTTTGCTAGCCGAGCTTTATTTTCGCGACTCATGGTAAAACCTAACGGATTATGTACAGTCGGAATAGTGATAATTGCGGCAATGGCTTGTTGTTGCAACGTTGCCTCTAATTCATCCAAATCCATGCCTGTTTGCGGGTGGGTTGTAATTTCCAGCCAGTTGACCCCCATCATTTCGAGCAGTGGATATAAATTAAAATAAGTAGGGGTTTCGACAATGACGGTTGCACCTGGCTGAGTTACCGCTCGGATCGCTAAATTCAGTGCATCCAGTACGCCATGAGTCAGGATCAAATTATCAGCGTTTGCGGATACACCTAGCTGGATCAGCCGTTGTGCAATTTGCTGCCTGAGAGTCAATGATCCCGGCGGTAAAGCATAGGTTGCTACAAGATCACTCTGTTTTCGTAAAATACTGGCTGTTAAGCGTGAAAGACGGTCACTGGGATAAAATGCTTTGCCGCGTGGGCATGCCAAACCGAAATCGACATATTCTGACTGCCCTTGACGAGACAAAACCGCCTCGATAAAGGTGTTGAGTGTGTTGTCTTGCCGCGCATCAGTACGTGATGGTTTTAACGGTTGCACAGGCTGTGCGAGCTGTGACCTGACAAAATAGCCCGACTTAGGCCGCGCCTCGATGAGACCTTTATCTTCCAAAAAACGATATGCGGCCGTAACGGTGTTAATACTCAAATTACGTTGGCGTGCACAGTCACGAACCGACATTAATTTACTGGCTGGTGCAATAACACCTTGTTGAATTGCCAATCCAATTTTATCGGCCAGCTGCAGATAGAGGGGGCTTACATCTTTCATTATTTGCACACTAAGCAATCAGGAATGAACTTAGTATAAATCTGTACCCATTAATTTTCACAATATCTGCATCTGTTACCATTTTTAGCTTTCACTTTATACTGCACGCACACCGCCGTTTAGCGACTTTTGCAGGAGTGTTGTCGTCATGTTATTGAGTCTGTTTGCCATTCATCTGTGCGCATTAGCAGCACCAGGACCTGATTTTTTCTTTGTTTCCAGAACCGCGCTATCGGGTCGGTTGCGTCATTTAATTGAATCAGCCAGTGGCGTCTTGATCGGTATCTTGATCTGGGCGACGCTCACCTTATTAGGGCTCAATTTACTGTTTGAACAACTACCTTACACCAAATGGGTGATCATGACGGTGGGAGCGCTTTATCTGTTCAAGTTAGCGGTAGATATTTATCGCTCGGCACGGCATCCGTTCGATGAGATCGCAGCATCAGGTGAACAACTGCAACATGTATTGATGAAAGGGATATTGACCAATCTGGCAAACCCTAAGGCTGTGATTTATTTCACCAGCATATTTTCGTCGATTCATGGCATCGAGAATAGTAAAGGGCTGCTGGCGCAGATCCTTATTTTAATCATGGTCGAGTCACTGGTGTGGTTTTTCCTGATCGGCAAACTCTTCACATTGGCCAGCATTCGACGCTATTACAGTCAGCATAAATATTGGGTTGATTATTTTTCTGCAGCTGTATTCGCTCTTTTTGCTGTCTTTATTTTGGTGGATGTAACGCAGATGGTATTTACTCAATAAATGCCATTATAAAAGGGAAGCTGTGTGCTTCCCTTCATTTTGTTCTTTCTTCTTTTTTTACTTTGTTGCCTTTTTACTTTTTGTATTTCCCATTATTTTCAAAATTACACTCACGCTATTTTTTAAACAGAGCCAATGTGACTTCACGCGCTTGACCATGATCGACGATCGGCTGCGGATAAGTACTGGAGGGGTCAAAAATTTTCAGCCAATCGAGCGGTGTATGAATGTATTTTTCTGGCACCAGCGCTAACTCTGGCAACCAGCGTTTGATAAACATTCCCTTTTCATCGAACTTTTGCCCCTGTGTGGTTGGGTTAAAAATTCGAAAATAGGGCGCGGCATCAGCCCCTGTGCTGGCAGCCCACTGCCAACCGCCGTTATTGGCGGCTAATTCACCATCAATTAGCTGCTGCATGAAATAACGTTCGCCATGACGCCAATCGATGTGCAGATCTTTGGTCAGGAAGGACGCTACAATCATGCGTAAGCGATTATGCATCCAGCCAGTTTGATTCAAACAGCGCATGGCGGCATCGACGATTGGATAGCCGGTATTGCCTTCACACCAAGCCTTAAACCGCATTTCATCCCACAGCCAGCGCACATGTTCAGTATCTGCTTTAAACGCCTTATGTTTTGACAGATGAGGAAATGCCACCAGCAGATGCTGATAAAACTCCCGCCAGATCAATTCGTTTAACCACACAAAACCGGCAGCCCCACGCTCAAAAGGCAATTGATCCAGTGCAGCTTCCATCGCCGCTAAACACTGGCGAACCGTAATAATTCCAAGCGCTAAATAAGGTGATAACTGGCTCGTGCCAGCTATGGCGGGAAAATCACGTTGTTCCCCATAGGCATACACTTTTTCAGCACAAAAATCGCGTAATCGGACAAGCACTTGCTCTTCGCCTACCGGCCAGGCATGACTATCGGTTTTAGGGTAATCAAATTGCACGGATGACCAGTTAAGTGCCTCATCCCGACTCACTGGTTTTGGCCAGACCTGATAACCCTCGGCCATTAATCGTTTTAACCAGGCATTGCTAAACGGCGTGAAAACTTTAAACATCTCTTTGCTACCGGTTAACACCGTACCGGGTGCAAACACACAACGCGCATCAAACCACTGCACATGAATATTGGCGACATCGCACTGCTGTTGCACAGCGAGATCACGTTGTAGCTCATACTCACCAATATCCCGATTTACAAATAGCTGTGTCATGTTCTGCTGTTGGCAGAAATTCAGTAATACCTGAGGTAATTGCTGATAATCATCGACTGTAAGTACAGTTAATGGAATACCGAGCTCCGCCAACTCAGCGCCTAATTGATTGAGTTGCCGCTCCATCAAATCTGCTTTAATCGGCGCCAGATCGTGTTTTTCCCACTGCCGTGGCGTCACAAAATAAATGGCCTGTAATGGCTCATTACGCAAACTGGCGGCATACAACGCCGGATGATCGTGCAGACGCAAATCGTCTCGAAACCAGACTAATGATGACATGGTTCCCTCCTTATAAGCCGTAACGCAGTGCCAGATCCTCAGGATGAGGATTAAAATACACCTGCGACGTTAAATAAGGATTGGGGTATTCCCGCAGATAATGCTGGAGCAGCGTCATCGGCGACATCAGTGGTAACAAGCCACGACGGTATTTGTCGATCGTGGTTTGTAATTCTGCTTTTTGCGATGGGCTGAGATTTTTCTTAAAATAGCCCTGTAAATGCTGCAGCACGTTGGAGTGGTTTTTCCGGCTCACACGCTGTTGCAAGCCTTGCATCAAGCCTGAAATATAGCGGGCAGCCAGCGTTTCTAATGGTAGATCGATGGCATCACCCAATAGTTTGCCAAGTGACTTATAGGCCGAAGGCTGGTGAGCAAACAGCAGATATTTATAGCGGGAATGAAAAGCGATTAACTTGCCACGCGTAATGCCGCTGTGTTGTAGCGTTAACCAGTCATGATAAGCAAACACACGCGTGACAAAATTCTCACGCAACACCGGATCACACAAACGGCCATCTTCTTCCACCGGCAACAGTGGGTTTTGCTCCATCAGTATACGGGCATAAACGCCGGTACCTTCTTTCGCGGATCCTTGGGATGAATAGATCCTAACGCGCTCCATACCACAACTGGGTGATTTCGCACACAGGATATAACCCGCCAGATGATCAAACTCTGCCGTTTTTTGATGAGAAAACGCAGTGAGTTGTTCTGTGACATCAAAACTGCCATCTGAAGCTTCGACATGAATGACATCATCTCGTTTAACCAGCCGGATCGCTTTACGCGGTGAGCCAAGACCAATCGCCATTTCAGGGCAGACGGGTGTAAAAGAAAAATAACGGGTTAATTCTTTTTCGACAAATTCAGATCGTTTATGCCCGCCATCGAAACGTACTTGCTGGCCTAACAAGCAGGAACTAATGCCAACCTGGATCTGTTGAGTATCAAACTGGATCATGTTTTATCCTTAATGTAAGCCAGCAAAATATGGCGCTGGCGATGATTAACACGCTGATTCCGCATTATTTTTGTATGTACGTTTTGAAGCATAGCGCAGATCAGTGCTAAACGATGCTCAATCACAATTGCACCAATTTAATCAGAAAAATATGCACCAAACACCCACAGCACCAAATTGCTACATGAATCCCATTCTGGGGCTACCTTTCAGAGCAGAAAGACGTATAATAAAGCTCCTCTGCTGCAAAATAGCGTCAAATTAGCCCCATCATCTAGATTGAAAAACCTTCTTTTTTCCCATATTTGCTTTCATCTTACAAGTACCATTTAGCCCCCTTTTTGTTCTATATTTTTCAATGTAAACATTTAAACATTACGCTTTTTACACCTATACCCCGCACCTATAGTGGTCTCCAGACTGCTGGCTACATCAACGGAACTGATAGGCACTTAGTGTCTCGGCCGAAAAGTTAGCGTTCTTTTAAATATTCAGCACGTATCTTGCTGAAGCATCGTTAACCTGACGACGTGAAGAGAACCTTATGAAACAACAAACGCCATTTGTTCAGTTTCGCAACGTACAAAAAAGCTATGACGGCGAAACACTCATAGTAAAAGACCTCAATTTAAATATCCGTCGGGGCGAATTTCTGACTCTGTTAGGCCCAAGTGGTTCAGGGAAAACCACGAGCCTGATGATGCTGGCTGGCTTTGAAACCGCCACCAGCGGTGAAATTACACTGGGCGGTAAATTGCTGAATAATCAGCCACCGCACAAACGTGATATTGGTATGGTGTTCCAAAACTATGCCTTATTCCCGCATATGACTGTGGCAGAAAACGTGGCGTTCCCGCTGTTTGTTCGTCGTATGGCAAAAGCCGATATTCAGGAAAAAGTGCAGGAAGCACTGGCCATGATCAAGATGGACAGCTTCGGCCATCGCTACCCGGCACAGTTATCTGGCGGTCAACAGCAACGTGTTGCGCTGGCACGTGCTTTGGTGTTTGAACCTAAACTGGTATTGATGGACGAACCACTCGGCGCACTGGATAAACAGCTACGTGAACATATGCAGATGGAAATTAAACATTTGCATGACAAGTTTGGCCTGACCATTGTTTATGTAACGCATGACCAATCCGAAGCGTTGACCATGTCAGATCGCGTTGCGGTGTTCCATAAAGGTGAAATTCAGCAAATCGACAGCCCTAAAGTTCTGTATGAAGAGCCAAAGAATGCGTTTGTGGCGCAATTTATTGGTGAAAATAACCGTTTACAAGGTGTCGTTGAAGGTATCGACAACAACTATTGTTTAGTGCGTATGCAAGATGGTTCATTAATCAAATCACTTGCAGTCAATGTTTCACACTGTGGCGAACAGACTTCGCTGTCGATTCGACCAGAGCGGATCTTACTGGGCGCCGCCAGCCAGCATTGCGATAACGTGGTGCACGGACAAGTAAAAGAATTCATCTACTTAGGCGATCACATCCGCCTGTGTATTGATACCTGTGGCAGCTCTAACTTTATTGTGAAGATGCCAGTGAGCCAATTCGATCCAAACATCAAACTGGGCGACAAACTGGCGATCGGGTGGCAAAAGGATCATGTCCGCGCCCTCGACATGCTGGATTAATAACGTTTCTATCTAATAAACGTTCCACCCCTAATAACTGAAACAAGGATGATATCGATGAATGCAACTCGTACTCTGTTAGCGGTGTTGGCAGCAAGCGCTTGTGTAGCAGCACAAGCTGACGAACTGTCTGTTATTTCTTTTGGTGGTGCCAACAAGGAAGCTCAGATCAAAGCCTATTATGAGCCGTTTACTAAAGCGACAGGCACTAAAGTCGTTGCAGGTGAATACAACGGTGAAATGGCCAAGCTGAAAGCGATGGTAGAAACCAAAAGTGTTTCATGGGACGTAGTCGAAGTTGAATCTTCTGAAGTCGCTCGCGGCTGTGACGAAGGCTTTTTTGAGAAGCTGGATTACAAAGTAATTGGCGCTAAAGGCGACTTCATTCCGGGTGCTGCCAGCAAATGTGGCGTCGGCATGTTTGTTTACTCCACTGTTATCGCGTATGACTCAAACAAACTGAAAGCAGCGCCAACCTCTTGGGCTGATTTCTGGGACGTTAAAACCTTCCCCGGTAAACGTGGTCTGCGTAAAACCGCTAAATATGCATTGGAAGCAGCACTGCTGGCTGATGGCGTAGCACAAAAAGATGTGTATGCCGTATTAGCAACCCCGGCTGGTGTTGACCGTGCATTTAAAAAACTGGATGAGCTGAAACCGAATATTCAGTGGTGGGAAGCCGGCGCTCAGGCACCACAGTATCTGATCTCTGGTGATGTGGTAATGACTTCTGCGTTTAATGGCCGTATTGCCAATGCCCAGAAAGAAGGCAATAAAAACCTGAACATCACCTGGAACGGTGGCCTGTACGAAGTGGAATACTGGGTTGTACCAAAAGGCACACCAAATAAAGATCTGGCGATGAAGTTTATTGCTTCTACCGTTAAGCCAGAAAGCCAGATCGAGTATGCCAAGCAGATCCCTTACGGCCCAACCAATAAAGGTGCCGCAAGCAAGATCGAGCCTGCATTAGCTGAAATTCTGCCATCTTCCCCAGCCAACTTGGATGTTGCGGTCGCTGTTGACCCAACCTTCTGGCTGGATCACGGTGAAGAGTTAGAGCGTCGTTTCAACGCTTGGGCAGCTAAGTAATGCCTTTCGCTTCGGGCTTACACTCGAGCCCGAAGCGAACACCCTGTCAATCTCAACGGAATGATCCAGGCCTGTGAGCCGTCTGTCAGGAATGAATTTATGATGTCAACGACCATTACGGACACCCTCCCCCAGCCTGTGGATACCGAATCCCTGAAGGCAAAACTTCATCGAGCGGAACGAATCAACCGACTGAAATCATTCGGGCTCATTCTGCCGTTAATAATTTTTCTGGTGGTCGTCTTTTTAGTGCCACTAGTGATCATGCTGAAAAAAAGCGTTGATAACCCAGAGGTTTCCGCTTTATTGCCTGCCACTGTGACTGCTATGGCGAATTGGGATGGTAAAGCATTACCACCGGAAGATGTCTATAAAGCGCTGGCGTTGGATATCGAAAAAGCCAATGACAATGATGTGCTGGGTAATCTGGGCAAGCGCCTAAATACCGAAATATCCGGTTATCGCAGTTTGCTGAATAACACCGCAGATAGTCTGCCATTAGACCCTGTGCCAACCTCTTACAAACAAGCGCTGATTGATTTGGATGCACGCTGGGGTGATGCCACCTACTGGCAATCGATCTATCGTAACAGCTCGCCTTACACAGCCAACTACCTGCTTTCTTCTCTGGATCTGCAAAAAAATCAGGCCGGTGAGATCGTGAAAGTATCAGAAGGCCAAGCGATTTATCAGGACGTGTTTGTCCGCACTTTCTGGATGAGTTTGATCATTACAGCCGCCTGTTTGGTGCTGGCTTATCCTTTGGCTTACACGCTAGCGACCTTGCCGGATCGTAGCGCTAACCTGCTGATGATCTGTGTATTACTGCCATTCTGGACATCAGTGCTGGTGCGTGTTGCCGCCTGGATTGTGATCTTACAGAACAACGGGCTGGTTAATACATTCCTTGAGCATTTCGGCTTGATTGATTCACCTCTGCAGTTAGTATTCAACCGCTTTGGGGTCTATGTCGCCATGGTGCACATCATGCTGCCATTTATGATCCTGCCTTTGTACAGCGTGATGAAAAACATTCCAAAAACCTATCAACGTGCGGCTATCTCATTAGGCTGCCCACCGATGGTGAGTTTCTGGCTGGTCTACTTCCCACAGACTTATGCCGGGATCGGTGCTGGTTGCTTGTTGGTATTCATCCTCTCTATTGGTTATTACATTACGCCAGCACTGCTGGGCGGCCCAAGTGATCAGATGGTGAGTTATTTCGTCGCGTTCTACACCAACACCACGATCAACTGGGGTATGGCAACCGCATTGGGTGGCTTGTTACTGCTGGCAACATTGATCTTATATGTGATTTACAGCTGGCTGGTCGGTGCAAACCGTTTACGTCTGGGCTAATGAGAAGGATGTCATGATGCTACAACCTTATGCTTCTAATTTTGAACGGATTTGGCACTGGTCTCACCGTAGTCTTTGCGGTTTGGTGCTGTTATTCCTGATGTTGCCCGTGCTGGTGATGATCCCGCTATCGTTTAATGGCGGGGCATTTCTGGTCTACCCATTACAGGGCTGGTCGCTGCGCTGGTATGAAACCTTTTTCACCTCGCCGGAATGGATGCGCGGACTGGCTAATAGCATGATCGTGTCACCAGCAGCGACCTTAGTCGCGATGATTTTCGGCACGCTGGCTTCGATTGGTCTGACGCGTGCTGAATTTCGCGGTAAAGCACTGCTAACCAGTATTCTGATTTCGCCAATGGTTGTGCCAGTTGTGATCGTCGGTGTGTCGTCTTATCTGTTTTTCGCCCCGCTCGGGCTGGCGAACAGCTACTTCTCACTGATCATGGTGCATGCGGTGTTAGGCATTCCATTTGTGATCATTACTGTGACGGCAACACTGCAAGGCTATAACAAGAATTTAAGTCGTGCGGCTGCCAGCTTAGGTGCTGATCCAGTATTAACGTTCTTTAAAATCACCTTGCCATTGATTGGCCCCGGCATGATTTCTGGCGCACTGTTCGCTTTCGCTACCAGCTTTGATGAGGTGGTTGTTACGCTTTATCTGGCAGGCCCTGATCAAGCTACCTTGCCACGCGTGATGTTCAGCGGTATTCGCGAAAATATAAGCCCTGCGATTGCCGCCGCTGCAACCGTATTGATTTTGATTTCGGTAGCTATGTTGCTGACGTTGGAATGGTTACGTGGCCGTTCAGAAAAAATGCGCACGACGGCGCATTAATTAACGATTTTTTTCTGCAAGCAAGTTCCACCTATTGCGCCGCTCGCGGCGCTTTTTTATCCCTTAATTAAAAGCGATATGGCTTTGCAGTAAACGCATAAAGAAATCACGCGGTTTATTCAAGCGACCAAACTGATACGTGATCGCCGCGATACCGAGTTTATAACAACGTTCCGCCGGTAACAGCATGCGCAGCTTACCTTCCTCAATCCACCTAGCTGCATAATGCTCAGGCAGATAACCAACATACGCCCCCGACAAGATCATGGTAGCGCGTGTCTCGTAATAATATGCCGTCGCGGCTTTGGCCAACCCCGCCATTTGCATGGCAACATCCGGGTTACTCTGAATACCAGCCTGCACGGAGCGGCTATTCTTTAAACCTTGACGGATCAGCTCATCATCCAACTCGTTAAACAGTGGGTGACGATCACTGCAGTACAAGTAACAGGTTTCTTCATACAATGGCTGGTAAATCAAACCATCTAATTTGCGGTGGTAAGGAATAAAGCCAACATCGACTTCCCCGTTCAAAATCATGCGTTCGATATCATTCATCGGTGCCGTTTCAAACTGCAGGAAAACATCTGGCGCTTGTCGGCAAAATTCACCTAGTACCTGCGGAAAATGACAACGTTCATCCAAACTGATCGTATCACTGGCGACCAACTTCAGTTCGCCAGAGAGCTGCACATGCAGCGCATTAACGGTCGAGCGGAAATCTTCCAATTGTGAAAACAGACGGCGCACTGATTCATAAATGATCGCACCTTCCTCGGTGAGAGAAAAACCAGAACGGCCACGGCTACACAGCTTTAATTTTAAACGATGCTCAAGATTAGCCATGTGCACACTGATCGTTGAGCGGCTGATATTCAATACGGTTTCAGCAGCAGAAAACCCGCCGCATTCCACTACGGTTTTGAACACTTTCAGCAGGCGGATCTCATAATCGCCTACCTGCCCTAACTCAATCAGTGAAACCTGCACCATTGTTTTAACTTCCTCAATGTAAGAGTTGATTGTTAGTCATTTATGCAACGGTATAACGCGCTAGTATGAATACATCAGCCCGATAACTCAGGGCATCCACAGTCACCGGAGATCCCGTATGTGCTACCCATCTATTGATCCGTTGCTAGCTCCATTTTGCCAATGGCAAGCTTCGCAGTGGATGACGCCAAAAGTTGGCACCACTTTCTCTGTGACCAACCCTGCGACTGGCGCCGTTATCGCCACGCTGCCAAATCAGACTGCAGGTGATGCTTTAGCCGCGATTGATCGTGCCAGTGCTGCATTGCCAGCCTGGCAAGCCTTGCCAGCAAAACAACGTGCCTTGCTGCTGCGTCGCTGGTTTGATCTGATTCTGGAAAACCAGGATGCTTTAGCCCTGCTGATGACCTTAGAACAAGGTAAACCATTGGCCGAAGCCAAAGGCGAAATCGCTTATGGTGCTTCGTATATCGAATGGTTTGCCGAAGAAACCAAGCGCGTTTATGGCGATATCATTCCTGCTGCCAGCGGTGATCGTCGAATTCTGACCATCAAACAAAGCATTGGTGTGGTCGCTGCGATCACGCCGTGGAACTTCCCGAACGCCATGATCACGCGCAAAGTGGCGCCCGCTCTTGGTGCAGGCTGCACTATCGTAGTGAAACCTTCAGATGAAACACCACTCTCTGCACTGGCATTGATCACGCTGGCACATCAGGCTGGCATTCCAGAAGATGTCTTTCAGATAGTCATTAGTCGCAAAGCGGCTGAAATTGGCCAAGTTTTCTGCGGCGACAGCCGGGTGCGCAAGCTCACCTTTACCGGATCTACGCCTGTTGGTAAGCAATTGATGAGCCAATGCGCCGCGACAGTGAAAAAGCTCGGCTTAGAGCTAGGTGGCAACGCACCGTTTATCGTGTTCGACGATGCTGACATTGATGCCGCTATCGCCGGTTTGATGGTGTCGAAATACCGCAATGCCGGCCAAACCTGTATCTGCGCTAACCGCATTTTGGTGCAAGATGGCATCTATGATGCTTTTGCCGATAAGCTGGTTGCGGCAGTAAAAAAATTAAAAGTCGGTTTGGGAACAGACGCTGGCACCACCATTGGCCCGCTGATCAACCAAGCAGCTATGCACAAAGTACAACACTTAGTTTCTGATGCGATTACCCGTGGTGCTAAATTATTAACCGGCGGATCTGTTCATCCAACTGGCGACAATTTCTATCAGCCAACCGTGCTGAAAGAAGTGACCAGTGATATGAAAATTTTCCACTCTGAAATTTTTGGCCCAGTGGCGCCGCTGTTCCGTTTCTCAACGGAAGCTGAAGCTATCGCTATGGCAAACGACACTCCATTCGGGCTGGCTGCATATTTTTATAGCCGTGATATCAGCCGCATCTGGCGTGTATCCGAAGCCTTGGAATATGGCATGGTCGGTATCAACGAAGGCGGAATTTCCAGCGAAGTTGCCCCGTTTGGTGGCGTCAAAGAATCAGGTCTGGGTCGTGAAGGTTCTAAATACGGTCTGGAAGAGTTTACTGAAATTAAATACCTCTGTATGGGCGGCTTAAAATAGTTCTCAAAGGATTGTGGCTGCATATTTTAAGGAGTTACCAATGAATAACGCTGAACTGCAACAACGTAAACAAGCTGTTTTTGCTCGTGGTGAAGGCAATGCCTACGGCATTTATGTCGCGAAAGCCAAAAATGCTGAACTGTGGGATGTAGAAGGTAAACGTTACATTGATTTTGGTAGTGGTATCGCCGTGGTGAATACCGGCCATAGCCATCCGAAAGTGGTGGCCGCAGTGAAAGCGCAGCTGGATAACTTCAGCCACACTTGCATGACGGTAACCCCTTATGAATCTGCCGTGAAACTGGCGGAAAAACTAGTTAAAGCAGTTCCAGGCAACACACCGAAAAAAGCCATGTTTGTAACGACTGGTGCGGAAGCGGTTGAAAATGCGGTGAAAATTGCCCGCTCTTACACTGGGCGCACTGGTGTGATTGCATTCAACGGCGGTTTCCACGGCCGTACCCTGCTGACCGTCGGTTTAACCGGTAAAGTGCAGCCATACAAAGCGGGTTTTGGCCCATTCCCGGCTGAAATTTATCATGTTGCTTACCCAAATGAACTGCTCGGCGTATCAGAAGACGACAGCTTTGAAGCGTTGAACCAGCTGTTCAAATGCGATATCGACCCAAATCGTGTAGCCGCCATCATTATTGAATGCGTGCAAGGCGAAGGCGGTTTCTACCCAGCCCCCGCTTCGTTCCTGCAAAAATTACGTGAACTGTGCGATCAAAAAGGCATCATGCTGATCTGTGACGAAATCCAGACTGGTTTTGCCCGTACTGGCCGTATGTTTGCCCATGATTACGCCGGCATCGAAGCTGATTTAGTCACCATGGCGAAAGGTCTGGGTGGTGGTTACCCAATTTCTGCCGTCGTTGGTAAGGCAGAAATTATGGATGCGCCACAACCCGGCGGCTTGGGCGGCACCTATGCTGGCTCACCATTGGGTTGCGCGGCTGGCTTGGCTGTATTCGATGCCATCGAAGAAGAAAAATTGTGTGATCGCGCACTGGCGATTGGCGAGCGTATGGTTAACCATCTGCGTGATATCAAAGCGGCACACCCTGCCATCGTGGGCGACATCCGTAATCTGGGCGCCATGATCGCGCTGGAATTGGTCAAAGACGGCGATATGAAAAAGCCGGATGCTGATCTGACCAAAGCCATCTGTGCCAAAGCAGCGGAAAAAGGGTTGATCCTGTTGTCATGTGGCACGCGTGCTAACGTGATCCGCTTCCTGCCACCATTGACCACCGAAATGGAAATCATTGATGAAGGTATGGCTCTGCTGAAAACCATCATCAAAGAACTGATTTAATGTTTAGTTATACCTCCCTGTCATAAGCAAAGCACTCGGCCAAGGTCGGGTGCTTTTTTTGTTTTCAAATGTTAGATCCAACACGCAAAAGGGAATAAAGTAGCGCTCTTACTTTTTCAATACGCTCTGTGGTTATGCGCTTTCTATCTCATCTGTCTCGCCTGTTCCCCGATCGTTTTACTCTCATGCTGATCAGCACGATCACGCTGGCCAGTTTTTTACCCTGCCAAGGCATCACGGCGATCATTTTTAATCAAATTGCCGATATCGCCATCGCGCTGCTGTTTTTTCTGCATGGCGCCA